>CENX01211109.1_pt1 | contig 25871 bp, 23 predicted proteins | sample 361321 | NCBI WGS metagenome assembly CENX01 (sample SAMEA2619678, study PRJEB7988) | marine metagenome | isolation source: saline water (ENVO:00002010), including | reverse complement strand
TACACTGATGTACGTGTGCCTACCGACATGATTATTGGTGAAGAAAATAAAGGCTGGCCACTTATTACTTCACAGTTAAATCACGAACGAGTCGGTTTAGCAGCGTGGGGCATCCAAGGTTGGAAGGTGTATAAGCTGACTTTGGACTGGGCTAGAAAAGAAAAAACAGCGGATGGCCAACGTATTATTGATAACCCATCGGTTCAGCGAAATTTAGCGGAAGTTTACGCGATGTTAGAGGCTATGCGAGTGATGAATGCTCGGATGTCATGGAAACTGGATCACTCAGATATTGATCCCGTATTACCCTCGGCTTTAAAGGTTTACTCGACCGAAGCCATGATCACTATTTGCCAGAAGTTGATGGATATCGTCGGTCCACATGCGCTTATCCGTTCGACCAGTCCAAGCGCCGTATTGCTGGGCGATCTGGAGCATGAATACCGAAGAAGTACGATCAACACCTTTGGTGGTGGTGTCGTAGAGGTGCTTCGTGGCTTGGTCGCTAATTTTGGTCTAGGCATGCCTAGGCACCGTTAATAACTGAATTGTTATTAACGAGAAGAGGGGGTTAAGTATTATCCAATACATGCCAGTAGCTGATATCCAAGCCATGAGTGGGCTTAGAATCGTTGCCTGCGTGAACACCCCCAGCCCTTGGAGTTTGGCGGCAAGAGCATTATTTGATTATAAGCAGTTGCCCTACCAACTCGGCGAGCAGATCATTGCTGATGAAAATCAAGACTTGAAAGCGTGGACGGGCCAAAATAGCGCCCCAGTCGTAGCTTATCGTTCGTCTAACCATCAGGAAAAAATAGCCACTTCCGCTGAAGCTATCGCTTTATTAGCCGAACGCCTTGAACCTCTACGACCACTGATTCCATCTGACTCACAGCAGCGTGCTTGGATGTTTGGTTTATTACAGGCTCTCGCGGGAGAGGATGGCTTCGGATGGAATCGGCGACTTATGTCGCTGAGTATGGCGGGTATCGATAAGCTGCCAGATAATATTCGTAGTATGGCGTTGAAGTATGACTACAGTGACCGTTTAGCGGCAGTTGCAGAACAGCGTGTTGCTGAGATACTGCAATTATTTTCACAGACCTTAGCACAGCAACAAGCAGATGGCAGTGATTTTTTGGTTGGCGATGCGGTTACCGCCATCGATCTATACTTTGCTATTTTCATTGGCATAATGTACCGCCCGTTGAGTGATGAGTATTTGCCTATACCCAGCGCCATGCGTGTCGGTTATGAGTTACCGAGTGAGGTTTTAGACGCTGCCACACAGCCTATTATCTATACCCACCGCGATCGAATTTTCCAGCAGTTTTTAACGCCGTTCATGGCCTATTAGCTTGTTATAAAGCCCAAACCATTAGTCAAAAAATGTTTTCACTAAACTGCGATACTCGTTAGCCGAGAGTCTTGGGCCATATTGCGTGACCACCCTAGCGGCTGCAGCGCTAGCAAATTCGCCGCCACGCTGGTGATTGATTCCCTGGCTAAGACAATAGAGAAATGCGCCGGCAAACATATCGCCGGCTCCATTGGTATCAATTGCCTCAACCTCAACACCATCGATGGCAATCAGTTCTTGACCATCGTAAATAAGGGCGCCCTTAGCGCCCAGTGTGATGACGAACTGGTCGGCGACCAGCTTGATTTTTTCAACGGCTGCTGGAAGATCAGATACTTGTGCAAAGCTGAATGCTTCTTCTTGGTTACAGAAGACTAAATCTACTTTGTTGCCCATTATTTCTTTTACCCCATCACTAAAGTTTGCAATGATGCCAGGATCAGAAAAACTTAGAGCAACTTTGGTGCCATTCTTTTGTGCCATTTGACGCGCCTCTACTGCTGCAGCACGACCACTTTCAGAAGTAACGAGGTAGCTTTCGATATAAAGGTACTGTGAGTCTGCAATGGCATGAGGATCTATTTCACGGATCGATAACTCGGCACTGATACCCAAAAAAGTATTCATTGAGCGTTCAGCATCAGCCGTGATTAATATTAAACACTTACCGGTGACGCCAGGCTCTAACTTCGCCGAAGGCGTATCGACACCTGCGGCGTGCATATCATGCATATAGAAATGACCACTCTCATCATCAGCCACCTTGCCGCTAAAGAAACATTTACCGCCAAAATAGCTACTGGCGATGATGGTATTACCAGCAGAACCACCGCTAGCCCTCGAGGCTTGTATTTGATGGTGCTGTAAATAAGTTAATAATTCGGCTTGTTTAGCTTCATCAACCAAGGTCATGATACCCTTGTCGACTACCATAGCGGTTAGATCATTATCGGTGACTTTTAACTCTGTATCGACTAATGCGGCACCCATGCCATAAACATGATATTTTTTCATCGTATTCTTGTTTTTCTCCAGTTATGCTAACTAAGCTCGAGTGCGCCTATAGCGTGATAGCCGCTGGTTGAAACGATTGCGCGCAATATGGTGTGCTTATTGGCTAATGGCTTAGCCACCGTTAGTAAACACAAGCTATTACCTTAATTTGCAATAGTGTTTAAAGCAAGCTAATTTGTTACTTGAGTAATTTCTGTTATTGATCGCAGAAGATCAACTACTTCGATGCGGATAAACAATTTAGAGATTCGATAGAATAAAGTCAGATGGGTTAAAATACCGTGATGGGTTTACGTAATATGGTAGAGCAGTTGGTATCTTATCGGGCTAAAAAAGCGCTTTCACGTTTATGGCTAAAGCGTTCAGCTGTCGCTATTGTGATTGATCAAGCAACTACCGAACAAGCATCGCTGTTGCTGATTAAGCGTGCCGACAACGAGCGTGATCCTTGGTCGGGTCATATGGCTTTTCCGGGTGGTCGCTATGAGTCGGGAGATAAAAACGGCTTAGCAACAGCAAAGCGAGAAATGCAAGAAGAAGTGGGTTTCAATATCGATCAGCTAGTGGCTGATTCGGCTGCTAGCGGAAGTATTGACGGTCAGTGCATTGCAAGATTGTCCGATATTAAAACCAGCAAGCGAGTGACGCCAAATGCGATGATCGTTTCACCTTATATTTTTTCGGTACAGAATAAGCCCAAATTAGTTGCTAATCATGAAGTTGCCGATACCGTGTGGGTACCATTGAGATTTTTTTTAGAGCTTGAAAACCGCGGTGTCTATGAAATGATATATAAAGATCGAAAAATTGAAATGCCTTGTTATCGCTATCAAGGTAATGTCATCTGGGGCCTTACCTTATCAATGATCGACGAAATACTGCGAGCCTTGGGTGCAGACATTCCTCAATGGTACCGTTTATAGTCTGACGGGTTATCCTTTTTTCTTTATCTTGACTTTCTCCGCTGTAATCGAATTTATTGTATCTAGGGATTATTATCTCCTTCTGATCTAATAACGTTCCCATCTATAGATAGACGGAACTTTGAATTTGTAGGAGTAACTATGCCACTTAGTCCATTAGATGATTTACTTGCCCATCAGACACCCGAAACCTTCGATCATGTTTATACTGGCGATCGTAATTTCTATGATCGTTATTATTTTAATTGCCATGGTTGTGATGATGAACTTTTTTTAGTCGCAGGTATGGGACAGTACCCTAATCTAGGTGTAATTGATGCTTTTGTGACGGTCTCACACGGCAACCACCATTATGTTGTTAGAGCATCCAGAGAGTTAGGCAACGATCGTCTTAATACGACAGTAGGGCCGTTCGGCGTTGAAGTACTGGAGGGGCTAAAAAAAATTCGTATGTGGTGTGAGCCTAATGAATGGGATATTGACTTTGATATTACATTTGATGGTTTTGTGCCAGCATTAGAAGAGCCGGTTACTTATCGCCGCACCGGCAATCGTCTTACCGAACACACCACGCGTTTTGCGCAGGTAGGAAATTATACGGGATATATTACTGTCGGTGGCCAGCGTTATGAAGTGACACCTGATCGCTGGATGGGTGCTCGCGATCATTCCTGGGGGGTTAGGCCTAACGTCGGAGAAATGGAGCCTGAAGGAATTAAATCTAAGTATCGAGAGCTCGATAAATTCGGCCATTTCCATAATTGGATACCGATGCAATTTAAAGATTACATGATTAAGGTGTATTTTGATGAAGATGGCCAAGGCAATCGAATGTTAGAAGAGGCGGTAAAAGTACCGCGTTATGGTATCGATGAACCAGTCATTCATCTCGGCAGTCCAAAGCACGAAATTACTTTTAAACCAGGCACTCGGGAAATCAGTAAAACGATTATTACCTTTGCGCATTCAGATATCATAGCAACAGGCACTCCGCTAAGAACCAATTACTTGTTAGGAGGCTCTGGTTATCGCCCAGGTGAGCCGCATTCTTTAGGCTGCTATCAAGGGCCTTTAAAAGTGACGGGACAAAAATGGGACATGACCAATGCGGCGCAATTTGCTGAAATCCAAGGACTCAACGAAATGCTTTGCCGTTGGGAGTTGTCTTCGGGTGAAATTGGCTACGGCATGCATGAGAATGCCTTATTCGGTCTACATGCGCCATATGGTTTTGACAGCTGGGAAGCCGTAGCGCCTTAACGACCGAACGCGTTATGTCTGGGATGGCGATGGCAGATGATCAAGTGATCATTGACCAATCCAACGGCTTGCATAAAAGCATAAGTGATTGTTGGTCCGACGAATGAAAAGCCACGCTGTTTTAAGTCTTTACTTAGCGTCTTAGATAGTGGAGTGGTGGTGGGAATATCTTTCAATTCATGCCAATGATTCTGTATGGGTTTATGGTCAACAAAACCCCAGAGATAATCGGAAAAGCTGTTTTTTTGTTGGCAAAGAATTAAATAGCACTGAGCGTTATTAATAGCCGACTGAATTTTCTCTGAATGACGAACAATACCCGGATTATTTTTTAACTGTTGGAATTTCGCTTCATCATAAGCGGCTATTTTATGCGGATTAAAATAATCAAAGGCTTGTCGATAATGTTCACGCTTGCGTAAGATCGTCAGCCAGTTTAAACCCGCTTGAGCGCCTTCCAAAATGAGCATTTCAAATAACAATCGATCATTAAAGACCGGCACTGCCCACTCATCGTCATGGTAGCGTTGGTAGTCGATATCATCGCCACACCATCCACAGCGATTAAGCACGACCGCTAAATTCACCGGTTGTAGTAGAGATGGTAATTTTTTCGCCGTTCACAATATATTCTGGCACCTGGATTTCAATGCCCGTACTTAGTGTGGCGGGTTTGGAGCGCTTAGTGGCTGAGCCTCCTTTTAATTCGGGAGGAGTGTCGATAACCTCAAGTACAACGCTAGCCGGTAACTGAATACCGATCGGCTTGTCATTAATAATTTGTACAAAAACACCTTCTAAACCCTCGCTAATGTATTTTGCCATATCACCCACCTGATCAGCATCGATGGTGTGAGAAGAGTAATCTTCATTATCCAAAAACACAAACGCATCGCCATCCATATAAGAAAAGCTGCTTTCGCGACGAATTAAATCGAGTTCCTGTAATTCGTCATCGGCTCGAAGACTTAGATCTAGCTTTGAGGCATTGGCTACAGAATAAAGGGTGAAACGATAGGTTACGTTGCCGCCACGGCCTTGGGCGGAAGATTTTTCAATGTCACGCACTTGATAGGCATTATTATTATGTTCAATGACATTGCCTTTTTTTATGTCGGTGGCTTTCATACATTGCTCGCTATGATCATTGGCCTTGTTTATGGCATTTTTGCCAAACACAAACAATACCTTAACGCAAAAGCGCAAGACTTCGCAAGAATTTGGTAGAGAGGTTTGTAACGAAAAGAATATAAGCAATAAAATCAGTCTGCTTATGATAAAATGGCAGGCACGATTATTGTAATAGGTTGGAAGATGTTTAGTCTAGATTCACAGTTAGAGCGAGATACAGTAAGCGTAGCGGCGTTGCCTCTTTGTGAGTTGCTGCTTATGAATGATTCAAATTACCCTTGGTTGATATTAGTGCCAAGGCAGGCATCGATCCATGAACTCATTGATCTCAGTGACCATGATCAACGTCAATACCAGTTAGAATCCAATATGATCTCTCGGTTACTGCAGAGTCAGTTCAAGGCAGATAAATTAAATATAGCCGCGCTAGGAAATGTCGTGTCACAGCTTCATATTCATCATATCGCACGTTTTTATAATGACCAAGCATGGCCTAAACCGGTGTGGGGTGTATTGCCGCCATTGCCTTATGCGGCCGCCGAGCTGACAGAGGCGTTAACTTTAATACTATCGGGTTTGAATAGCCAAACGCTAGTTGCGTTTGATTGGCAGCAAGGTTAGTTAGCTTACGTTTTCAAGGCTTCATAGGCTTTGACTACTGGCGCAAATTCTTCTGGCGTAGAGCCATGTATCACTACGCCATCAGCACCGTTATCTAATTGATTCTTCCAAGCTAAAGCACATTCTTCAGCGCTACCTGACGCAGACGGTAGCCATTCGTCTGGAATCAGTGCGCTAATTTCATCGAGTTGCTCAAGCGTGGCAACGCTATCAATACCACCCGCTATTGAGCCGACGGTTTTATTTGCGCGGAATGCTTCGAGAGGTTCGGTATCCCATTCATTCAGTGCAATAAGCATCTCGGCATAACCGGGAGCTTGCATGTAGGTAGCCATTCGGCCAACCATTTTACGTAGGTAGTCTTCGCGGCTAGGGTTAAGTGCTGTAGCTAATACCGGCCACATTTCCACTGAATTCGGAGCTCGACCTGCCTTTTCTTCACCTTCATTAAGCATTGCTTTTGCTCTTCGTAAGCCGTGATCGGTGATAAAGGTATGCAGGTGAGCACCATCAAAGTGTTCACCTGCAAAACTTAAACTTTTTGCACCAAAACCAACAAAATGGATAGGAATATCGGCATTTAGCCAATCACCCATACTGAGATAGGGTAAGTTACCCATGGGTCCATCATAGCCCATGACTTTCTCGCCTCGCCACAGTTGTCGAAGTATATTAATGCCTTCGACAAATTTCTGGTTATTCACTGATTTAAGCCCCATCAGCTCATTGCGAATACTGACGCCCCGCGCCAAGCCTAGTGTGAAGCGACCGCCGGATAAGTAGTGCAATGAACTGCACATCGTTGCTAATACCATCGGGTGGCGGGTGTGCAGGTTAGTTCCTGCAGTAGCCACACGAATTGATGTGGTGCTGGCGAGTGCCGCTGAACAAATAACACCTGCATCTTTAACATCAAAGCGTTCAGAGAGCCAGACTTTACCTAAGCCCAGAGATTCGGCTTGTTGTGCTTCAGTAATAGCATCAGCAGGAGAGGTTGTATGTCCGGGTAATAAATAGCAACTGAGTTCTGGATGCTTGGCTGTGCTGTTCGTCATATTATTTTCCTGAAAAAAGATAAGCAAGTAATTGGCGTGTTAGCCGCCAGTCGCATTCATAAAGCGAACAATCTGTGGTTGTTCAGCTAAATTAAAATAATGTCGCTCAGGTTTAATCTTCATACTATTTTGAATAGCCTGAATAAGCTGACTTGGATCATAGTGCTGTTGACGTAATAGGGCACGAAGGTCAACAGCATGTTCGTTGCCTAGGCACAGCAGTAACTGACCTTCAACTGTGATTCGAATACGATTACAGTCGCCGCAGAAATTATGGCTGTGTGGTGAAATAAAACCGATTTTAGAGTAGCTATTAGCCAAGCTAAAATATCTAGCAGGGCCATTAGTTTTTTTATCGCTTGGCGTCAGTGAGAATTCTTGCTCAATGATTTGGCGTATCTCTTCGCTGGAACAAAAAGCCAATAAGCGGTCGTGTTCAATGATATCTCCGAGCGGCATCTCTTCGATAAAGGCAATATCGATGGATCTTTTTTTTGCGAATTTGATTAATGAAATGATTTCATCATCATTGCGATTTTTTAAAATTACACTATTTAATTTAATGGATTCAAAACCAGCGTCAATTGCCGCATCAATGCCGTCAAGTACCGGTTGTAATTTACCTGTACGAGTAATCGATTGAAATTTTTCTGCATCTAATGTATCAATGCTAATGTTAATGCGTTTAATACCGCAGGCTCTTAGTTGCTCAGCGTATTTAACGAGCTGTGAACCGTTGGTCGTTAGGGTTAATTCTTCAAGCCCTTTTAGCTGGCTAATTTTTTTTATTAACCACATGATGTCATTACGAATTAATGGCTCTCCACCGGTAAGTCTAATTTTTGTAATCCCACTCGCGATTAGAGCAACAGCAGTTTGATAGAGCTCTTCAAGTGACAGCACATCTTTCTTAGGTAAAAAGGTCATTTTTTCAGCCATGCAATACACACAGCGGAAATCGCAACGGTCGGTCACTGAGAGTCGTGCGTAGTTTATTTCTCTGCCAAAGCTGTCGATCAGTGCTGTATTCATTGGTTTAAAAAGTGATAGTTTGTGAGTGCCATTAGGTTCTTATACCACTTTATAATAGCACGATCATTAGTTGTACAGAGAACCCTAGCGGCGCTTCTCAAATGAAATGTAATCTAAGCTATGGCAATGCCTGATAATATCAATATGAACGATTCTTTTAAAACTCGCTTTGAGGAGCCATCAAGTGATTGAAATCCAAAAAACAAAAATACCTTTTGCCTTATTTATTTTATTGACTGGTTTGTGCGTGGGACTATTGGGCTGTCAATCAGACCCGGTACTGGATGTGGATTTATGCCAGCCTTATGATGGATTGACACCTCTTTGCGGCTATCAATCTCCAGAGGATTTAGCGGTTTTACCTGATAGCAGTGGGCTGTTAGTCAGTGAATTTGGCCATATGGGTGAGACGCAGGGTCAGTTATCGATACTATCAATTGATGATCATAGTCGCACAGTGATATATACAGCCGATATGCATCGTCAGGCACGATCTGCGGTGGCTATTTGGGGCGACCCAAATTGTTCTGAGCCACAAAGCTTTTCTCCGCATGGCTTCGATTTGGCGCAGCGACCAAGTGGTCGCTGGCAGTTACTGGTTGTCAATCATGCCGAACACGAACGCATTGAATTTTTTGAGCTGAGCAATAATGAAGCGTCGGAGTGGTCTGTGATCTGGCGCGGTTGCGTTAAGTCAAGCGATGACAGTATTTATAATGATGTTGCAGCAGTGGATGATGGCTTTGTTGTCAGTCGTATGATGTCGAGTCAAAACACGGGCTTGGCAATGCTAAATTACTTTTTGGGTCGTGATACGGGACATATTTGGCGCTGGAGTCTTGCCGATGGCTTTCAGGCGGTAGCACATAGTGAGGGTGTGATGCCTAATGGTGTTGTTGCATCCAAAAATGGAGCGCAGGTTTTTATTAACTTGTATGGCGAAGATAAAGTTAGGGTGGTCGATGCAAATAGGCATACGATTTTGACTGAATTGGATATCCGAAGTGCGGATAATACAAACTGGGATATCACGCAGGAGAATAAATTGTTAGTTGCATCGCATGATTTTAATTTTTTATCGATGAGTGAGTGTATGTCTGGCGGCGATAATAACTGCGTCTCCCCATTTGAAATTATTGAAATTGATAGTGTTGATTACAGTCAGCGGCCACTTGTGGCCAGTGATGGCCTGTTTTTTGGTGCAGCTACTGCAGCGGTTAGATTGGGGAATCATATTTACATTGGGTCTTTTTCTGGCAACCGTATTTTAATTGCGCCGGTTGGCTATGGTGTTGTACAGTAAGACACATAAAAATCAGAGTGCAGTGACAGTTAGTGCTAAATTCAAGTCAAGCAGTTGAAAAAAGAACTAAGGCCTATTACAGTAAGTTAGTTGCAGGCCCAGTGACGGCGTTATTATTATTTTCTCTTTTGCAGCCCGCTTTGTCAGTGCCTGCAGCAATCACTGCAGGCATTACACTGTGGTGTGTACTGTGGTGGATACTAGAGCCTATTCCTATTCCCGCGACCTCATTAATACCGATTGCGTTATTTCCACTGTTTGGCGTTTTGAGCCCAACTGACGTAGCGCAGGCGTACGGTAGTCCGCTTATTTTATTGATGCTGGGTGGTTTTATTTTATCGAAAGCGATGGAATCAACGGGCACCCATCGTCGCTTAGCCCTATATATGGTCAGTTTATCTCGGCGCTGCACTGGCAGTGACAGCGATCGGAGTATCGTTGTAGGTTTTATGTTGGCCAGTGCGACATTAAGCATGTGGATCTCAAACACAGCAACGACGTTAATGCTGTTGCCGATTGCATTGGCTGTAATTGAAAAAAGTGATAATCCCAAATTACCGCTGGCAATGATGTTAGGTATTGCTTACGCAGCCAATGTTGGCGGCATGGGTACACCGATCGGCACTCCGCCTAATTTAGTGTTTATGCAAAGTTACGCTGACGCCACGGGGCAAGTAATTAGCTTTTTTGCTTGGATGAAAATTGCCATGCCAGTGGTGATCATTTTTTTACCTATCATTGCATGGTGGTTGACGCGAAACGTTAATAGTGGCCAGTCAGCATTACTGAAGTTACCTGACGCTGGACAATGGCGAATTGAAGAAAAGCGCGTTCTGTGGATTTTCTTACTAACTGCGCTAGCATGGATCACTCGTGCTGAGCCACTGGGTGGCTGGAGTGGTTGGCTGGGTGTTCCGCAAGCGAACGATGCGGCAGTTGCCTTGTCGGCGGCAATTTTATTATTTATTGTGCCAGGAGGGCAGGGCAAAAATTTACTGACTTGGCAGCAAGCCAGTGATATTCCTTGGGGGATACTGCTATTATTCGCTGGTGGTATTTGTATTGCTAAGGCATTTGTTGTTTCTGGCTTAAGTGTCACAGTGGGTGAAGCAGTTTCGATTTTAACCACATTGCCATTATTCTTAATGTTACTAATTTTGTGTTTTTCGGTTAGCATCATGACTGAGTCGACCAGTAATATGGCAACCACTTTATTACTGATGCCAATTTTAGCAGCAGCAGCACTGGTTGCCGATATAGATCCTAAGCTGTTAATGTTGCCGGCTGCATTGAGTGCTAGTTGCGCCTTTATGTTACCCGTTGCGACAGCGCCTAATGCGATTGCTTTTGCCAGCGGCAGAGTTGCTTCTGTCGAAATGTTCAGAGCAGGTATAGTTTTAAATATATGGGGTGCATTTATTATTGCGGGACTGTGCTATTTTTTAGTTAATTAATTTTTTAGATAATTTAAATTAGGAATACGATATGACAATTCAACAAGGTGAAAAAATTCCAGCAGTTACATTAAAAGTTATGGGCGAAAAAGGTCCTGAAGATATTACCACTGAGCAACTTTTTGCCGGCAAAAAGGTGGCTTTGTTTGCCTTGCCAGGTGCTTTTACTCCAGGTTGTTCGTTGACGCATTTACCGGGTTATGTCGTCCATGCCGATCAAATAAAAGCGAAAGGTGTCGATTCTATTGTTTGTCTCTCGGTTAATGATGCCTTTGTTATGGGGGCTTGGGGCGAGGCGAATAATGCAGAGCAAATCATTATGCTGGCAGATGGGAATGCAGAATTAACTCAGGCGCTTGGCTTGGAATTAGATGGCTTTAGTTTCGGTATGGGTACGCGCTCACAGCGTTATTCGATGCTTGTTAGTAATGGCATAGTTGAAGCATTAAATATTGAGCCTGCTGGTGGTGTTGACGTTAGTAGTGCCGAGGCTATGCTAGCGTCACTTTAGGCCTGTAGGACTTTAGATTAACAGGTTTGATTTAAAGGTTAATCAGTACTCTTATGGCTTGGAGTTCGGCTGAGGCATTGGCGATATGCTTTAATGCCTCGGTTTTACGATTTTCCATAAAATGAATTTCTTCGTCTCGAATCGTACCGTTTAATTTTCTTAATTCGGTTAGTCGATCAAGCTCTCCACCTATAGTAACATTCACTTGTCTCTCCGCTTCAGTCATCAATGGTTGGCTGAGAAATGTGGCTTGACTCTGTGCAATATCGATCATTTTTTCAAGCTCACTACGAATTTGTTTGAGTATCGCTAAACGATTCGATTTTTTCATGTGTTGCGCCAGCTTATTTAATTGTTCATGGGTTACAACTTCTGATAGATCTTTGCCTCGACTATCGAGTAATACCCTAATCGGTGTAGGCGGCAAGAAGCGGTTAATCTGTAATTTTTTTGGTGCGCTACATTGGATAGCAAAAAAGCATTCAACAATAATAGTGCCTGCCGGTATGGATTTTAATTGCAGTGCCGCGATAGTGGTCGTTCCTACATCCATGCTAAAGACCATTTCCATCGACTCGGTAACCATTGGGTGTTCCCAACTGATGAATTCCATTTCTTCACGTAGTTGTGACTTTTCTCGACTAAAATTAATGGTAACGCCTTCTTCTTTTAAGCAAGGGAAATAATCGCTAAGCATGTGATCGCTGGGGTGAAGTACGAGGCAATGTTCGGAGTGAAAGTCGTGTTCCACACCAAAGGTGTCAAATAGCTGGATCATATATGTGTGTAATAATTCAGAATGTTCAGCGGTATTAATTTTTTCAATCAGTTGATCGGCTATATCGTTATCACAGGAATTCAGTTCTAACAGTTGGTCACGGCCTTGTTGTAATTCTTTTCTGAGCTGCTCGGTGTATTCGGCGGTTGCTTTTAATAGCGATTCGAAATCGGCGGCAGTTTTGCTTGAGGTGCCGTTGAGCCATGGCATTAAGTCTTGTTTGCAATTCTCAAGCACCGTTAATCCTGCTGAGAAGCTTTCGGTAAATACATTGAGGCCTTCTTGGTACCAGCGGTACAAGTATTCTTGGGCACTGCCTGTTATGTAGGGTATGTGTATTTTAATATCGTCGGTTTGACCAATACGATCTAAGCGGCCAATTCTCTGCTCTAATAGATCCGGATTAGTAGGCAAATCAAACAATATCAAGTGATGCGCAAATTGAAAGTTTCGGCCTTCACTACCGATTTCGGAGCAGATTAATACTTGCGCGCCTAACTCTTCATCAGCAAAGTAGGCCGCGGCGCGATCACGCTCAATAATCGAAAGGCCCTCATAAAAAGCTGAGCTACGGATACCTGAGCTGAGGTGTAAGTATTTTTCTAAGTCAATCGCGGTGCCAGCGCTGGAGCATATTAATAGAACTTTTTCGCCCTTAAGTGCTTTTAACTGTTGCTCTAGCCATCCGACACGGGGGTCTGTGGCTAACCAGTCTAGATTTTCAGCTTGTAGTGCTTGTTCTGGATAAAGGCCAATATATTCATTAAGTTGATTGGATTTAATTAATGGGTAGCCTTGTTGAATGCGCGCAGGAAAACCTTGAATGGCCGCTCGTGTATTTCTAAATAACACCCGTCCAGTGCCATGGTGGTCGAGTAACTTTTTGATGATAGTTTTATTGATTTCGCTATTTGTTCCATCATAGTCACTGATGTCACTAAGGTAGCTTTGTAAAATCACTGACTGTTGGTCACTCAGTGGTTGTTGATTGTTGAGCGAGCTAACAAGGCTGTTTAAACCAACAAATTTTTGTTGCTCATCAATAAAATGATTTAGATCGTGAAAACGTGCTGGGTCGAGCAGTCGTAGTCGTGCAAAATGACTATCAATACCGACTTGTTCTGGCGTTGCTGTCAGCAGTAATAATCCGCCACTCTTAGTCGCTAACGATTCCACTACTTGATATTCTTGACTGGCACTGTTTTCGGACCACTGTAAGTGGTGGGCCTCATCAACGATGAGAATATCCCACTCAGCTGCTGTTGCTTGCTGAGCAATTTTTTGGTTGTCACAAAGCAAGTCGACACTACATAGTATCAACTGGGCAGACTCAAAAGGGTTTTCTTCACCGGCTTCTTCGAGCGACTGGTAACGCTGTAGATCGAATAGTGAAAAGTGGAGGTTGAACTTCCTTAACATTTCAACTAGCCATTGATGCAGTAAGGGCTCAGGCACTGCAATTAGCGCACGGCTGGCAAGGCCAGTCTGCAATTGGTGATGTAAAATCATCCCAGCTTCGATTGTTTTCCCGAGGCCTACTTCATCCGCTAGTAATACCCTAGGAGCGAATCGAGAAGCTATTTCATGTGCGATATAAATTTGATGCCGCAGTAAATTAGTTCTAGGTCCAAGCATTCCTCGTACTTCTGAGGACTGCAGTTGATGACGCCAGCCTATTGTGGCTGCACGTAGCTCAAAAGCACTGTTCTTATCAAATTGACCGCTGAAAAGTCGCTGCGAAGGTGTGCTTAGTTCTATAATGGACGATATTTTTGCCTCAGGCACTATGTGTTCTTGGCCTTCGCTATCTGCAGTCAGGTAATAATTGAGTTGATTAACTTTCTCGATTGCAACGACAGTTAATGTATTACCACCAATATCGGTTAGCGTCTCTCCGATTTGATAAACAAGTCTCGTAAGGGGTGCATTGCTGGCGGCGTACATTCGCTCTTCTTCAGCCGCTGGAAATGCTGCAGTAACGTGTCTACCATCGGTTTCAATGATAAGGCCTAAGCCCAATTGAGGTTCAGCTTGGCTGACCCAGCGTTGCCCAACAACAAATTCCATATAACCTGCTTATTTTGATGAAAAATTTTAAGCAGTCATACTGCTGTTTATAGGATTATTCTAGCAGAAAAAATCATTAAATAAGCGATGAAAACAGTGACTTTATTCGGCCAGCAGGATTTTTAGATTATGTTTTAGAGGCCAAGAAAATATCTTCTATGCTGTTGTCTAGTTGTTGATTGAATTCGCTATCATTCAACTGGTGGCGAAGTCCTTCGGTCAGCGCCCTTGAAAAGCTGGCAATCATACCTTGGTTGGCGGTTAACTTTTGATTCGCTTTATTGCGGTTATAGCCACCTGATAAAGCGACCACTCGCAGTATATTACTGTGGTTTATGCAGCTGTGGTAGAAGTTAGTTTCGCTTGGTAAGGTGAGTTTTAGCATCACGGTCTGATCGTCTGTGAGTGCATTAAGTTCGTTCAATAATGCGGCCCTTAATAGGCTCTCAATATCGGCCTTATCATCAGCATGAATATCGACTTCGGGCTCAATAATAGGGACTAAGCCAGCAGAAATAATTTGCTTTGCGACGGTAAACTGCTGGTTAACCAGCCGGTTGATGCCTTCATCATTCGCCGTTTTAATCACTGAGCGCATTTTAGTACCAAATACTTGTTTATTTTTGGCCAGCGTTAACAGAACATTGAGTTCTGGCATAGGTTTCATTAGCTGTACGCCATCGCATTCATCAAGCAAGCCTTTATCGACTTTAATTAATGGCACAATGTTTTTTTCTTTCCAGAGATAATCAGCAGAATTGATCCCGTTAATATCTCGCTTTAAGGTGTCTTCAAACAGTATTGCCGCTAATATGCGGTCACCGTTAAAACTGGGGCTAGTAATAATTCGACTTCGCATCGCGTGAACGGCATCAAACATCGTGGCATCAGAGTCATAGTGGTTCGATCCTATGCCATACATTTCTAGCGCTTTTGGCGTGCTTCCACCGCTTTGATCAAGCGCGGCGATAAAACCATCACATTGTGCTATTTTTTCCCATTGCTGATTGAATGTTGAGATCATGCTTAAATCCTCTGCCGGTAATCAAACGGCGAATGCCTGAGATAACCTAATAGTATCACTTACAGATTAGTTGCCATTGATCATAAGGGTTAATTGCTATTCGACTAACGCTTTTGCCTTCTAATGAATATAAATGCCATAAATATTACTAATTAATCACCTAATTTAAGAATGAAATAACATTTCTGAGCCTACAAAGGGTAAAAATGAGTAAACAAATTGCTCAAAGCGCTGTGTTAGGCGACAATACCCGTTTTTTACTGACCTGCTTTTTGATGAAGCGAGCAGTGTTTTGTCATCAGATTTAACCCCCTCATATTAGGAGTAATTTAAATGGCCCCACGCCGTGAATTAGCAAATGCAATTCGAGCATTATCGATGGACGCTGTCCAAGAAGCGAACTCTGGACATCCAGGTGCACCGATGGGAATGGCAGATATTGCAGAGGTATTATGGAATGATTATTTAAGCCATAATCCCACCAACCCTGATTGGCATAACCGTGATCGTTTTGTGCTGTCAAATGGTCACGGTTCGATGTTGATTTACTCATTACTCCATTTAACTGGTTACGACTTATCGATTGAGGAGCTCAAAAACTTCCGCCAATTGCATGCTAAAACCCCTGGACATCCGGAGTACGGTTATGCGCCAGGCGTTGAGACAACCACGGGACCTTTAGGTCAGGGTATCACTAACGCGGTGGGTATGGCGTTGGCAGAGAAGGTCTTAGCCGCACAATTCAACCAAGCAGGCCATAACGTAGTCGATCATAAAACATACACATTTTTGGGTGATGGTTGCTTAATGGAGGGTATTTCTCACGAGGCTTGCTCGCTCGCTGGCACCTTGGGTTTGGGTAAACTCATTTGCTACTACGACGATAATGGCATCTCGATTGATGGCGAGGTTGAAGGCTGGTTTACTGATGATACCCCTGCCAGGTTTGAGGCTTACGGTTGGCAAGTACTCGCTAACGTCGATGGTCATGACCCTGATGCGATTAAGGCCGCTACCGACCAAGCTATCGCTGAAACCAATAAACCCACATTAATTTGCTGTAAAACCATTATTGGTTTTGGCTCACCCAATAAGCAGGGCACTTCGGGCGTGCATGGCGCCGCCTTAGGCCCCGATGAGGTCATCGCTGCACGAAAAGAATTAGCGTGGTCGCATCCAGCTTTTGAAATCCCTGAACAGCACTATCAAGCGTGGGATGCAAAGTCCCGAGGGGCTGAGCTTGAGGCCGAATGGCAGCAGCGCTTTGATGCGTATTCTGAAGACTACCCTGAATTGGCTGCAGAATATCGTCGTCGCGTCGCGGGTGAATTACCGGCTGACTTTTCCGCGCAGGCCGATACTTATATCGCCCAATGTCAGGCGGAAGGTGCGAGTATCGCAAGCCGAAAAGCCTCGCAAAACTGTCTTGATGCATTCGGACCGATGCTACCAGAGTTACTCGGTGGTTCAGCCGATTTGGCGGGTTCCAATAACACCATCTGGACAGATTCAAAGGGTATAACGGCGGCAGATGCGAGTGGTAATTATATTTATTATGGTGTCCGCGAATTTGGCATGTCAGCGATCATGAATGGCATGGCTGTGCACGGTGGTTTTATTCCTTATGGCGCAACTTTTTTAGTGTTTATGGAGTATGCTCGAAACGCAGTGCGCATGGCGGCGATCATGAAGCAGCGCAGCATTTTGGTTTATACCCATGACTCGATTGGTCTTGGTGAAGATGGACCTACCCACCAGCCAGTTGAGCAACTAGCCAATTTACGCAACACACCCAACTTGAGCACCTGGCGTCCCTGCGACACGGTTGAGTCTGCTGTGGCTTGGAAGTCGGCCATTGAAGACGATCAAGCCCCGTCTGCCTTAATATTTACCCGTCAAGCAATAGCCCACCAGCCTAGAGACGCTGAACAAGTCGCTAATATCGCCAAGGGCGGTTATGTGTTGCTAGCAGGGGCTGAGCAAGTTGATGAAATCGATGCTGTCATTATCGGTACGGGTTCTGAGCTAGAATTAGCCGTCGAGGCTGCGCAGCAACTCCGCGATGAGGGCTATCACATTCGCGTAGTATCCATGCCATCGACCAGCCTGTTTGACCGGCAAGATGCCGCTTATCGTGAATCAGTGCTACCCGCACAACTGCTTAATCGCGTTGCGGTTGAAGCGGCTCATGTTGATTTTTGGTATAAATATGTCGGTCTTGATGGCCGCATTGTTGGCATGACTACCTTTGGTGAATCAGCCCCCGCCAGTGATTTGTATAAGCATTTTGGCATTACCACTGACGCTGTTGCCGAACAAGTGCGATCATTGATTGAAGAAAATGCGTCCAATTAATTGGTGAAAAAAACCATGTCGAGACATTGGTTGAATCGAGGCACTAACCTTGGCAGCGAGCGTATCCGACCATGCGCATAGCAATTAACGGCTATGGTCGAATCGGCCGCTGTGTGCTTCGCGCTTGGCATGAGCGCGATGACACAAGTGATTTGATAATAATGGCAATAAATGAAATTGCCCATAGTGATGCTATTGCTTACCTCACTGAGTATGATAGTACGCATGGTCGATTTCCTGGTACGGTAGGTTCTATCCACAGTAACCCCCGGGGTTCTGAAGGAGCTTTCACAACAGAACATCTAGCGATTGATGATGTTTGGATTGACTTATATGATCAGTCGGACCCTGCTTCACTGCCATGGCAATCACTCAATATTGATTTGGTGATGGAATGCAGTGGTCAAGTGAATACCTTGTCTGCTGCTAAGCAGCACTGTCGGGCGGGTGCAAAAAAAGTGTTATTGTCAAATCCCGGTGAGGCAAGCATACCGGCGATCGTATTTGGTGTTAATCAGCACATCATCACTCGCGATGATTTGGTTTTGTCAGCAGCATCGTGCACCAGTAATGCCTTGATTCCTGTATTATCAATATTAGATGACGCTTTTGGTGTAGCGAATGGTGTGATTACCACTATTCATGCGTCCATGCATGATCAACCGGTTATCGATGCTTATCATAGCAGTGACTTACGTCGGAATCGTGCAGCTTCACAATCCATCATTCCGGTCGATACTGCTTTGGCGCAAGGTGTTGATCGTGTGTTGCCCGAGTTAGAAGGCAAGTTGGTAGCGCACGCACTGCGCGTTCCGGTTAATAATGTTTCAGCGCTTAATGTAACTTTAAATGTAGAGCGCGATGTCACAGTGGCCCAAGTTAATCAATGTTTACATCAAGCGTCCTTGTTTGAGTTAAACGGCGTATTAGGTTATACCGAGGATTTATTAGCGTCCTGCGATTTCAATCATGATTCGCGTTCGGGAATTATTGATGCCAACCAGACACGAGTAAGCGCCGAGCGAACCGTTAACGTTTTAATTTGGTTTGATAATGAATGGGCATTTGCGAATCGGATGCTCGATTTAGCCCTATATTTAAACCGCTTATAATCACCAAAATAATCCCATTATTGATAGCGGAGCGGTGTTGATTGACTTTACCTGTTCCAAGCTGTAATTAAAAGGAAGACCTATGCCTGTTCATCTGATGAATGATTTAACCCTGACAGGGCAGCGTGTACTGATTCGTGAAGACCTTAATGTGCCGGTAAAAAACGGAATAGTATCTTCTGATGCGAGAATTAGAGCAGCATTACCTACGATTCAGTTGGCGCTTGATGCTGGCGCAAAAGTAATGCTAATGTCTCACTTGGGTCGACCTGTTGAGGGCGGTTCTGCTGAAGAGAATCAGATTTACAGTTTGGCGCTAGTCGCTGAGCATTTAGCTTTACTATTAAATCGCAGAGTGCCATTGATTGAGGATTGGCAGCAGGGCCTGAGTCTCGCTGATGGTGAAGTTTGCTTGCTTGAAAATGTCAGATTTAATCCCGGTGAAAAAGACAATAGTGATCAGCTTGCGCAATTATATGCAGGGCTGTGCGATATTTTTGTGATGGATGCTTTTGGCACTGCGCATCGCGCCCAGGCTTCCACTCACGGTGTTGCAAAGTTTGCACCTAAAGTCTGTGCTGGACCACTGCTTGCAGCTGAATTGAATGCCTTGAGTCAGGCCTTAGCAAGACCAGCTAGGCCGATGGTGGCAATAGTCGGCGGATCAAAAGTATCAACTAAGTTATCCGTATTAGACGCTTTATCCGATAAAGTTGACCAGCTGATTGTTGGCGGAGGCATTGCCAATACTTTTTTAGCAGCCACCGGTAAGCCGGTGGGTAAGTCCTTGTGTGAACATGATCTGCTGCCCACGGCTGTTGTTCTTAATAAAAAAACAGCGATACCACTACCTGTTGATGTTGTGGTTGGCCAGGAATTTTCAGCTGAGGCTGCAGCTGTGATCAAACTTGCAGAAGATGTGAGTGAAGATGATATGATTTTTGATGTGGGTCCAAAAAGCCAATCTCAACTGGCCGATATTATTGCCGCAGCCAAAACAATTATTTGGAATGGTCCAGTAGGGGTATTCGAATTCGATCAGTTTGGTGCAGGGACTGAAGGGATTGCTAAGGCGATTGCTAGCAGCGATGCCTTTTCAATTGCAGGCGGGGGCGATACATTGGCAGCAATTGATAAGTACCAAGTGGCCGAGAAAATTTCTTATATATCGACTGGCGGTGGTGCTTTTTTAGAGTTTGTTGAAGGTAAAAAATTACCTGCTGTTGCAATACTAGAGAATCGGTTTAACGAGTCTTAATCGTTTCATACTGAATAATTGGCACTCATAAACTTATATTAGGCATTAACATGCAGACAGATGACCTTCAACCACTGGACCTTGATCAACACTTTGAAGCTGATTCGTGCTGCCAAGCTCATTTGGATTTCTATCAGTTAAATTTTGCTGAGCAGATGAATAATGTCAGTCACCAAGTGGGTTATATCGATAGTCATCCCTATAAAATAGCCTGCTATTATTTTTCAGTCGAAGCGCCGATTAAAACCTGCTTCATTATTCATGGATATATGGATCACATAGGGTTGTATAATAAAATCATTGGCCATCTGTTGATGAAAAACATCAATGTTGTGGCTGTCGATTTGCCGGGTCATGGCCTTTCAAGTGGCGCTAAGGCGACGATTGCTGATTTTTCGTCTTACTATAAAACTTTGCGCGATGTGTTTCATGTATTCGCTCAAGCAGTGACTCAGCCTTGCTGTTTGATGGGGCAAAGTATGGGCGGTGCAATTGTCATAGATTACCTACTGCAAATTATACCACGTGAAGCCAAACTTTCTTTCAGCGAGGTGGTGTTGTTGGCGCCATTAGTACGACCAAAAGGATGGTTAAGTATTTGTTTTGCACACACACTTCTAGCGGGCTTTATTACGAGTATTAAAAGAAATTTTTCTATCAATTCACACGATAAAAAATTTTTAGATTTTTTAAAGTATCAAGATCCCTTTCAGACCAAGCGTTTGCCTGTTCAATGGATTGGAGCAATGTTGATATGGCAGAAGCGATTCCATCAATTGGCGCCATCGCCGATAAAATTAATGGTGGTTCAGGGCGATGATGATCAAACCGTCGATTGGCGATTCAATGTAAAAGCGATCACCAAGAAATTTCCTAATGCGGAATTATATATGATTAACAATGGCAGACATCATCTAGCTGGCGAGAACGGTATTTACTTTGAGCAAGTGCTGAAGGCTATCGATCAGCACTTGCTGTTATAGGTTAAGCTTTAGCGGTGTAATTACTTTTCTGCAGAAATCTCTGGGTCAAATGTGATGTGCATTTCTTTGATGCCATTAATGAAATTAGACCGTAACCAGTTAATCGGCTTATCGAGCTTTGGGTTACGTAAGCGTGGAATAATTTCTTCAAAAATGACTTGCAGTTCTAGCCGTGCTAGGTGCGAACCAAGACAGAAGTGTTCGCCAATACCAAATGCGCGATGTTTGTTTTTCACGTCTTCCCGTTCTTGGCGGTGAATATCAAAAACTTCGGCGTCATCGAAAATGTCTTCATCACGATTAGCTGAGTGGTAAAATAAGACAACATTATCACCTTTTTTGACTAAATGACCGCTGGGTAATTCGACATCTTCAGTAGCGGTACGTCTAAAACCAACAACTGCAGTATGGTAGCGCAACACCTCCTCCATTGCATTTGGGATTAACGCTGGGTTATCTACTAAAGTTGCCAGTTGATTAGGGTTATCCATTAATAGGCGCATACCATGCGCCGTAACAGTCCGCGTGGTCTCATTGCCGGCAACTAATAAAATTAGAAAGAAAAAAGAAAATTCATCATTTGTGAGCTTCTCTCCATCTGTATCCGTGCCATCTAAAAGAGCACTCATAATGTGACTGCCTTCAATTCCCTTTGCTCGGCCAGCCTCATGTTCTGCTGCCATTTGGGCGCCAAAGGCGAATAGCTCAACCATGGCATTGCGAGCATCTTCTTCGGTTGTACTAAGATCGGGGTCATCGCCGCCAATCATAGTATTGGTCCACTCAAAGATCTTATGACGGTGTTCAACGGGCACTCCCATTAACTCACAGATAGCGATTAATGGGAGCTCTGCAGCAACATCCTCAACAAACTCACAATGGCCTTTATGGGCCACTCTATCAAGAATATCCTTTGCGACCTCTTTAAATCTTTGGTGATATGAATTAACGACTTTTGGTGTAAAAGCTTTACGGATGATTTTTCGGTGTTGTATATGATGTGGTGGGTCCATATTAATAAGAGTAAGTCGTTGCATGACTAGCTCCTCGGGCCCCAGATCTTGTAACATACAAGTTCTTTCTTCTGATGAAAACAACATGGGCTTTTTAGAAATAAAGTCAAGATCTTTATGTTTAGTAATAGCCCAGTAACCTCCCGTTTCAAAAGCATCGGTCGTTTGCCATGAAACGGGCTCTTCGGCACGCAGCTGTTTAAGCCATTCAAACGGTACGCCGCCGACATAATTGTCAGGATCAGCTAAATCAATATGTGGGCATCCACTCATGTGACTTCCTTTTTCATCGATAGCATTGATTAAATAGAGAGTTGCATCTAGCGTCATTCCTAACCGCAATAAGGAACCTAACGTAAGTCGATTGTGGTCATAAGTGAGGCGTAGGTCAATAGAAAAAGGTTTCAGTTTGTTAACCGCGGAGTGTTTGGCTCACAACTATTCCGCTTTTAATGTGACAACACCATTGGGAGATGCCAGCAATAAAACATTCGCGGGTCGAAGGGCAAACAGGCCATTGGTGACGACGCCGGTAATATGGTTGATATTACGCTCCAGTTCGCGAGCATTATCAATGGTCATATTCCTTACATCTAAAATATGGTTGCCATTATCGGTCACAACGCCTTCGCGGTAAACCGGCGTACCGCCGAGTCCAACTATTTTCCTAGCGACATAACTTCTAGCCATGGGAATTACTTCGACAGGCAGCGGGAACTCGCCCAACATGTTAACCAGTTTGCTTTGATCGGCAATGCAGATAAATTCTCGGGCTACTGCGGCAACAATTTTCTCTCGTGTAAGTGCAGCGCCGCCTCCTTTGATTAAATGTAAGTGCCGGTTAGCTTCATCAGCACCGTCAATATAGAAGTCTATTTCAGGCACATCATTTAAGTCTACAACCGTAATTCCATGCTCTCGTAAGCGCTGAGTGCTTGCCTCTGAGCTTGACACGGCCGCCTTAAAGTAGCTTTTTACTGAGGCCAATAAGTCAATAAAAAAGTTAACCGTTGAGCCTGTGCCAACACCGACGATGCTATGGTCTTCGAGTAAGGGTTTAATCCTGCTTAAAGCCGCTTCAGCCGCATTGTATTTGAGTTGGTCTTGCTCAGATAAGGCCATTTCTTTCTCCGACAGTTTTTCCCAGGATAGGTCTATCCAGCAGTTAGTGTGGTGCACCAAATGCGTTCAATTTTATACCGTCTATGATAGCCTGTTTGCGCTTGGGTTGGAATATTGGCTTGAGGTATTTATGGCGAAACGCATTGACGAATAAGCACCATAAAAAGTAGGCTCTGGAAATGCTTATTGCTTAATGGTTTAGCGACAGTGATAGCTTGTGCTAGGTGTAATGACAAAATGTAATGGCCTATCCCATTCAGCGGCGGGTAGCTTTTGAATATGTTGAAAATCATGGGCGAGCCCGATGGCAACAGTATTTTTGCACCGGCTTAAGAAGCGGTCATAAAATCCACCGCCACGGCCTAAGCGATTGCCTTGTTGATCAAAACCGACCATAGGCACTAACACCAGGTCAATCGCATCATCGTCGATAAACGCCAAATTTTCAGGTTGCTGTATTTTCCAAGGCCCGGCAGCGAGTGCATCTTGATCCTTGTAGTGAGCAAATTGCAGCTGTTGCTTGTCCTGAATGATGGGTAAAACAATACTTTTATTGTTAGCCCAAGCGCGTTGATGAATCTCGTCAGTAAAGATTTCACCGTCATCGGGCAGATAGCTGGCTATAGTCTTGGCCTGCTTATAAACGGTTAAGGCAGAGAGTTGATTGGCCAGTTGAATACTCGCCGCGAGTTGCTCATTGGGCGGCAGGTGACTGCGCCGATGCCGTAACCGCGATCGCTCGGTTTGTCGAAAGCGTTGCTGCTGTGGATTGAGTGATGCCGACGGTTGACTAGACATAATAATGGCTACTTCGGTGGCTAATTGAACGGTGCTATTGGTCAGTCTATTCGCACTATCCTAATGTTAATTGATGAGGGGCCAGATGCTCAACATAAGAAGAGAAAACTCCCCAGAATACCGCCGCCGTTGCGGCCTCGAACCGAAAGGTTCAAGGTGGTGGGCCCTGCAGTGACTCAGGCTTCCCGGTCATGCCGGGCATGCACGCTGCCACTATCGAAGACCCTCCGAGTGGGTATTATCGGCTCAAGGACATGCTGGCTAGCAAATATTCCAGGTCGCTTTATCTTATCTTAAACGATCTTAGCTTTGAGGACTATGGTTGAATGGCGGGATTTACATTACAAATAACGCTTGGTGTCGGATCAAGAGATTCAATTTGACGCAGTGTTGATGGCATGATGTCGATATGCTGTTTTATGCCAGACAAGTAACGCCGAAAATGGCTTAGATTTCTATGGCTTTATTGTCTTTTAGCGCTTTATCCAGTTTGCGATCAATTTTTTTCAACAATGTTTGCGTATCGTCTGCCTCTAGCGCGTCTTTGGTATGTAAAAATTCATGGCTAAGGTTTAAGCCTGCCATGACGGCAATACGCTCAAGACCAATGACTTTTCCCGAGTCGCGAATATTTCTCATTCTTTGGTCCAGTTGGCGAGCTGCTTTGAGAAGGTCATCTTGTTGACCAGAAGGGCAGGCAACTTGAAAATCCTTATCCAGTATATTGACATTTAAGGTGCTCAACTCGGAATTATTGGCTGGTTCAGTTTTTTTAGGGGGTACTTCTCCGCGTGATAATTCTTTCATTCACCGGCCTCCATCGATTTTAAGCGGTTAATCATAGCTTCTACTTTACTTCTAGCTGTCTCGTTTTTGATAAGCAGTTCACGGCGCTCAGTTGCCCATTCATCCTCTCTCATGCGTAAAGATCGATTCTCTTTATCTAACGAAGAACACAATGCAATGAGTTCATCAAGCTTGTCCTCTAGATGTTTTAATTGCTCTTTCATTATTAAACCTTTGATCTTGTGGGCTTTCGTCATCGATCAAGCCTGTTGATAACCTCCAAATGAGCCTATCAGCTAACGACTTCACTGGTAAAGATCGCTAATATAGAGTGCGAGGTCGGATTGGTCAATATTTGCAATGCGCATGAATGATGCTCAGTGAGCAATTGCTGCTAATTTTGGTTCAGATATGCTTCCAGTCCCCGTATAATTAGTCTTTATTGGGTGTTTTTAAAAAAGGTATAGGATGAATTACTCTGAGGGGCTAACGCCACAAAATTTTGACGAATTAGCCGATTGGCTGTTAACAGTCAGCAGTCAATTTTCACCTGCTGAGCTGCATGGGGCTATTATTGGCGCTCTCAGTGGCACCATGCGGCTGAGTGATGAAAAGTGGGCGCAATTTGGCTTGGCCGTCATGGGTGTGCCGATAGAGACCATGCAGCAATTCGGTGATTTAGCCGCTTCGGTGCTTGGCAGTCTCGCTCGCGATCAGTTGGCAGTTTTGATTGATGACGATTTGGCATTTCAACCGTTTTTACCAGACGATGATGAGACGATCGAGGATAGAACCGATGCTTTGTCCCAGTGGTGCCGAGGTTTTTTAGGCGGTTTTGCCGAGGCGCAAGCCTACCTTCAAAAACAGCCATCGCAAGAGCAGGCTGCGGCAAATACCCCCAGCTTTTCTGA
>CENX01026122.1_pt1 | contig 25883 bp, 36 predicted proteins | sample 361321 | NCBI WGS metagenome assembly CENX01 (sample SAMEA2619678, study PRJEB7988) | marine metagenome | isolation source: saline water (ENVO:00002010), including | reverse complement strand
TACCTACATGCCCATAGTGAGAGTGAATAGCCTCGTATATCTTACGACCTGCTTCAGACCCTCGAGTAAATATAGGTGCAGATGGTACAGTAAGTTCTAGTAGACGAGCCATCTGTGCGTCTGTGTCCAGACCAGATGCTATAAGTTTACTTTGTAGAGACTTGTTGGTGGATACTATTACTGGTGTTGCCCAAGTCTTAGCATCTCTTTCTTCTGCGTTACGATTGAGTCTAGCTTTATCTCTACCCTGTGATACCCAATAACAGAAGTCACCGACCTCTTTATCCTGCATCATGGTTACTTCATCTATTGTAAGCGGCAGGTTAGCGTATGTACCAAGTCGTGAGAACAGACTGTTCTGTGTATACTTAGCCGCAAAGTGTAGCTTGTCGGGATTACCATATATTGATTGTACCCAATACTGTGCTAGTGTTTTACCTCCACCTGTTGGCCCATATAGAGATACAGTCAATCCTTTCAGACCTGTAAAATTATATAGTGGTGCAGAGAAACCTACACCTAATGCAAACATATGAGATTTAAGATCAGCCTTTTCTAATACTGATGTTAGGTTTACCCATTGGTCTACATCACCTTTACTGTTATATAGTTCTGCACCTTGTCTTTGTATACCCGATGCAAGACTAATTGATTCTTCTGTCACTCCCTCTGCTGTACGCTTTAGAAGTGTATCGCCTAAGACAAATGCCGCATTCTTTTCTTTCCAACCCATAGTTGAGTAGAGGTTAGTCATAGTACGAATCTGCCTCAACTCATCCATATAAGTTCTTAACATAAGTTGAAAATACTCCGTTTGTTTCTTGTTATATAATACAATCCCTTGATCCGCTATAGCTGTAGAGAACTCACGATTGCCATCTGTTAGATATGCTTGTCGTAACACAAGGTCTTGCCAACCCATGTGTGGTCTATTCCAATGGTATCTAACTGTCTCATACCCTAAAGATTCATCTAGTCCATAGCTGACAGGGTATATATCAAACTTACAGACATCTATATCTGTATCATCTATGGTAACTTTTATACCATCTTGTGTTCGTTTGAATGGTTTTGGTATTGGAATCTGATTAGCTTGAGAGTCGGGTGCTTCTGCTGATAGTGGTGCTTCTTGATACTGAACACCTAGTCTAGCAGGTGAGCCTATCTTTCCTTTGTATACACATCCTCTACACCCGTTCGGTCTGTCTATATCAAACTTAGCACAAGTTGTTGGGCCACTAGCTGAGTCTTTCCAATGATTGAGTTTACTTACTGTAGCATGGTAATCAAACTTAGGATGTCTCTGACTCCATTCTACTGCTGTCTTCTCTGCATCATTACAGAAAGCCGCAACTCCTATGAGGTCATACCATAATGGCTCATCTACTTTGTCTTGATTATCTATTGCCCATTCTATCTGCTTACATTTAGATGCTACGATTGATCCAACAGCAAGTGGGAACTCCTGTTTGGATACTAAATTTTCCAGCAACGTATTGTCACGAGTGTGATCTTCTTGCGCGCCGGGCACTGCACGGTAGAAATAAGATAGAGATTCTTTCAGACTAGAAACCTCTACAGGTTCTGCGTCTACTAATAGTTTTACTTCGTTACCATTCTTAGGATTGTGTGTACCAACTGGTCTTAATACTAATGCACTGTTGGCTGTTAGTCCTGCATCTATCTTAAACTCTTTATCCAAAGCCGCTTGTTTCATAGCATTGGCTAGGGGTTTCCACTCTTGTGGTTCTAATTCTTCTGTTAATACCCAATACACATGCAACCCATTACCCGAATATATAATCATCGGCTTGGGTAATCGCATTGTGTTTACAAATTTACCTAGTTCTTGTAATCCTTCCTTCCATGATGGATATGGTTTACCTTCACCACAATCTACATCTATTGCTACAACCTTTGTGGCTCTAACATTATCTTGCTTTCTATTACCTTTAGCGTTGAAAGAAGATATAGCGAAATAAGTGTTGTTACCTGTGCTATCCAATCTTTCACATGTCTGTGCAAGTTCTTCTACCGAATCAAAGAAACCCTGTTTACGACCATCTTGGTTGATCACAGTGGTTACATAAAAACCTTCTATCGGTAGGACTCGCTTGAGAAACTCTAGCGTGTTCATATCTACCTACCTTTGTTGTAGGGGAGAGCATTAATGCAGTCTCAACTACTCTCCCCATATTAACATCTTAACCTGTTTTGTTCATAACCTCAAGAAGCCTTTGGAATCTATACTTTTGTTCCATCGCTATGACATCGGGTGCAGGCCACCCATCTGTCATTATATCAAGAAGTTCTTTTAGTGTGAGTCGTACTTTCTTATCATTGTTCTTTCGGATTTGGTTACCTTTCACCCATCCGTAATAAGTCATACGAGACACACCAAGAAGTTCTGACATATTGCTTGTAGTTAAAAGCATATGCTTTCGTAAGGCTTCCACTTTCTTGAAATCAAGAGGTGGTATATTAGCCATTGTCAATGTCTCCTACTAGCTGTGCAATCTCTGCGGCTAGGTCATCAGCACCACTGACAGTCTTTGCCGCCTTTGGTTCTTCGACAGGCTTTGGCACTGCTACAGGTTTGACTTGCTCTACAGGTTTGATAGCTTGCACTACCTTTGGTGCAGGAGCAGGTGTTGGTTCTTCTGCTGCAGCTGCAGCTGAAGAGGTCTCACTCACAGAAACATCTTCTTCTACGGTGAATCCGTCTACCTCATCAAAGCCAAACTTATTAGCACCACTTGCACCCTCTACATATTGGATGACTTGTACTGCTCTAAGTCTAATTGATACACCTGCACCAATCATAGCTGTATGGAAGAAAGCACATGAACCATTTACTTTAAGTTCTGAGCCACCATAGATGTTAGACTTAGTCATCATGTTACCCTTGCTATCAAAGACAGCAGGTTTATATGCGGCTTTAGATTTAAACTTAACAATCACATTACCTGTTGGATTGCCATCATCATCTACTTCTTTACTGAATGGTAAAGGTGCTTGCTTTATTTCCATATTAGGCTTGTCTTTCTTCAAAGCCTTGATACCTTCAACTACAGTCTGCTTTATTAGTTCTATGACTGGTTGGGCATCTGCCTCTGATAAACAAAGATTAACTTTATAATGTCCTTGCTCGTCAAACTTAGTGTCGGGCGCACTGATATAAGGGTAGTACGCAATCCCTTTAGCGGTTGTAAAAGTTTTATTCATCTGAACCTCCTAGGTTTCATTAGTTAATATAAAGCCATCCTCTTCGACAAAACCGAAATCGTCTAATGAATGGTCGGATTGTTTAGTTTCAACAGCAAGTTCTCCTGTAACAATCCTAGTCTGCTTAGTCCCCAAATGCTTATCGACATCCTTCTGATCTTTATCACTATTGAACCCACGAAAACTAAACCTTAGTTTTGGGAAAGCCGATAGTGTATCAAACGATATCCTTGTCTGTGCTATCTCGGGTGCAATACCACGCATAGACAATTCTTTTTGATAGGCATTCAAGTTCTTCAAAGACGCAGGAGTAACTTGTAGTAAGTATGCTTCACTAAAGGGCCCATTAGCTAAGACAACTGCTAATCGTTTCTGATCAACACAAGCCTTAACCTTGTTCCCTGTAGGTGTAGTCCTAGAACCCCAAGCATTTTGAGGGCAAGAAACACACATGTCATTCTGTATGGCATGACTGTTCTTGTTAGGATATATACCATCTAGTGAGTAGCAATCGGGTGTGGATGATTGACTATCTTCAGACCACTCTTCGGAATACCAAGACTTAGAAAGTTTTGGGTTAGCACCAACAACTACTACATCTATACTTTCGTTTAGTGCAGTCTCCTCGTCTCCGTTGACGATGCGGAATTGTGATCCTTTGATAGATATCTTCGGTGCAATCATTAGTCGTCTGCCTTGTTGACAGGCTTACGAACATTGACATCTATTCGTGTGCCATAATTAACACCATCGGGTACAGCTTTGTTGGCATCTATATAGCCACGCACTGCTGTCTTACTGACTCTTTTCTCTAGCATATCCCATGCCTCATTATTCTTAATGAAGTCTAAGACTGCATCCCAATCACCCACTTGGGCAAAGTCGGTAGTCGTTATGAATGCTGTACCAAAGGGTGTCTTCTTAGAAGTCTCCCCTTCTGCATCCATCTTTTCTTTTAACCACGCTTCAAGTTTAAGAAGACTGGCTTTTATATCTGCAACCTTTTCTTTAGTCTCAGATTCTATAGCCTCCTTCTGTCCTCTCAACTTGAGGTATGTGGCAATAACTTTATCTGTAGTTAGTTCCATAGTTACCTCGTTTCCTTTTGTATAAGGTCTAGTAAAAGACCTTGTAGTTTTTGTTTGTTTTTAAGTCTCTCATACATCCTATACTCCAAGTCTGTTGACTCAATGTGTATGACGTTTGAAGAGAATTTCTTACCGATCCTTTCAATGCGACCATTCGCTTGAATGTATTGCTCGTTGCTTGTCACTGGCCCATACCACACCACAGTAGATGCGGCGGTAAGAGTTAGACCATGTGCCATAGTTGCAGGGTGAGCAATAAGTATATGTGGTTTTTCTGACTCTTGAAAATCATGGAAGATAACATTTCGTTTTGATGCAGATACCTGCCCATTAACAACTGCTACATCCCAAGTCTTCGACAGTTCTCTTTCCAACATATTTAATGTTCCTGTTAAGGGAACAAAAACTATAACTTTACCTCCTACTTCTTCTATAATCTCTTTAACTACTTTAACTCTTGGTGAACAATCGACCTCGACATGGCGTCCATCATCTCCGTAAACAACACCACAACTTATCTGTACAAGTTTCTGTAGTTTGACAGCCTCATTGACAGCAGTGATTGTTCCTTCCTCTTCAAGTTCTAAAACAAAATGTCTAAGCATCTTGGTGTAGTGACTCTTTTGTTCAGCAGTAAGGTCAACCTTTCTTGTCTGATATATTGTATCGGGTAAGTCTAAGCATTCCTCTCTAGTATATCTGACAGCAGGGTATAATATATGTTTAACAATCTCTATTGATTCGGGTCGTGGTATCCACTTCCATTGTCCTATCTTCATCATCACCTGTTCTCTGAACGCAGTGTATGTTTTGGTGCAGTATGGACTATCAACTAACTTCGCTAATGCCCAAGCATCTGTCGGATCATTCGGCGTGGGTGTACCTGTCATCAACCACAAACGAGTTCTAGGATGTTTGTCCATAAACTTCCTGAGCGCTTTGAATCTATTTGTTGAGGGGTTTCTAAGAACAGCAACCTCATCTACAATAACAAGGTCAAACATATTAAGAGCATCTTCGGATATAATATTGAAACCATCGTGGTTAATAATATAGAAGTCTGCATCTGTTTTAAGTAACTTCTTACGTCTAGCACTTGTGCCATGTAGGGTTACTGATTTTCTGTTAGGGAAATTCATAAAGATACTATCCCCCCATACTCTTTCTAACGTAGATAGTGGGGATATAATTAGAACCTTCTTAACTTCTCCTATCTCCATAAGATAATCTGATGCCCACAAAGCTGATTGTGTTTTACCAGTTCCTATCTCATTAAGTACCAATGCCTTTCTGTGCATTGTAAGGAAAGCAGAAGTCATTCTCTGATGTTCATAAGGTGTGTACCTACCTGCCCAATTATAATAATGCAGTATAGGTGAGGGTACTTGGAATCCTAAGTTCCTTAGTACCTTTACTTCGTCAAGTTTGTGTGGTGCTACAACGAGTTCTGCTCCGTCATACTTCAGCATGCGGGCTGTAGGGATCGTTTGTAAAATCCGATTGGGATGCTTTGGGTTAAGAGCAATCGCCTTTGCTTGTTCAATAACAATCATTGGTCGCTCTCAATATAAGCTACTACTTCCTGTATAGTTTCTTTATCGTAAACTAAAAAACATTTGCCACCTTGCATTTCTATCTCCTTCATTGTTTTGGTTTGCAATGCAGTAGGCTTTTTACTTTTGTCAGCCTTGCACTCTATACCTACAAATCTACCTCTAACTATGGCTACCCTATCGGGTATACCTGCCTTACCGAATGGCCCTGCTTGAGGACTGTAAAACCAAACACCAAGTTCTTTAAGTGACTTATCTAACCAACGTTTAATTTTCCCTTCGGGGGTACTCATATTATATAATCTTTCTTTACAAGGATGTCAACTTTAATTTAAAGAATATTCACAAATATTTTTTGCAGGGCAAAACCTACATAGACCACTAGGTCTTGGTGGCCAATTATTATTAGCAACAGATTGGTTAATCCTTTCTGTTTTACTTAGTAACTTTACCCACATATCGTCTGTATCTAATCTAGTATATGTCTGAGAATCTAATGCCATATCCTTTAGCCATACAAAGGTTGACTGAACCTTTTTAATATTTGGATAGTGACTGAATACTTGTAATGCAAACATCTCTAGCTGTGCAAAGTCGGGTCTTCGTTTACCTGTCTTCCAATCCATAACGATAGCCTTATCCTCAAATATAATTAAGACATCAAGTATGGATCTTAACCATGCGTCTTTCTCCCACCAAGTTGTTGGTGTAAGGTTTTCATTTAGTGTGAGCTTCTGCTCTACCTGTAAAGTTCCACCCATGTCCTCTATGCTTTTACATAGAGGTTCATAGGCTTGTGACTCGGTAGGTAATTCCACTTGTTTATCTAGTCGGTGTTCAAGTGCCTCGTGTACTCGTTCACCATATATAGTGGCATCACTTCCTGTGTCCTTTACTTCTTTAGTTATCCTCTGATGATAATATCTTTTAGGACAGTTCTCATACATCTTAATAGCAGAGAACGAATGCGATATACTCATGTGGACATCCTTCTTATTATGTCATGCTTGAGCATCTCAAGTATAGCTATGGTTTCTGTACTGTCATCTAGTATACTAGAAAACCTTACATACTCACCATCTAACTTTACCATTACAAGGACTTCTTCTACTGTAGCTGTCTCTTGTATAGCAGTTTGAACCTTACCAAGTATCTCAAGGACTCTTACTTTTTTATCTTTTAGTACCTGTAATTCTTTAGGTATATCATTTTCGTTTATCATTTAGCCTCTCCATAATTATAGCCTACACCCGATTCACAAGCAACAGGTAAGTCTGTTGCCCAGCGGGGTGCAGTTGACATTCTTCTCTCAACAAGTTCTCTTGCGTGTTGCATGTCGTGTTCCCGGGTAGTGATAATCACTTCATCATGTACTTGAAAAGCAACATGATATGACTGTCCGATTGATGCCATCTGTTCTGCGACTACGATCCTTGCTAGTGCTTGAACCACATTCTCTGTAACCTTACCTCCGTATATCCTAGTCCAGTCTATCTTACTCTGTTCACCAGTTAAGAGTCTTTGCTGTGTTAGTTTACGGAAAGTCCTAGCGTCAGATATGTATTCAAATCCGTCAGCAGTATTACGCAACGCATGATACTTTATCTTTAGTCCATTAGGTAAAGTTATCCCATCCTTATCATAAGGAAGTAGGTCACATATATTACCCGATGCACCCGAGACCATACCTGTAAGAGCATGACCACACTTATTCCATAGTGATACTATGTTATGATTCTTCTGTCTGTATAAGTTTACAATTCTTTTTGCCTCGTTCTCATCTATGTCAACAGCAATACCACCTTGCCCAAGAGCAAGAGTGGCTCTAAACTTTACATGACCCATACCATACCCGAGTCCAAGAATACAAGTTTTACCTACAAACCTTTGTATCTTATCATCTTTTGTTACCTTCTTGCCATAGACTTCAGTAGCAAACTCACTATACACATCTCTGCCCTCACGGAATGCTTGCACAAGATCATCTTGTCCTGCGATATATGCAACCATACGAGCCTCTATCTGTGAAGAATCACAAGCAATCATCACATCACCTTTAGGTACAGTAATGGCTTTTCTTATTGCACCGTTTCTAGGTAGATTCTGTAGGTTAAGTTTATCCCCACCACTAAATCTTCCTGTGTGTGCGCCATAGTAGTTGAGCATAATAGGTAATGCTCCCCTGTCTGCTACCTTCATTAAGTTCTCAGTTCTAGTCTCTTCGATGGTAGACTTCGTACCAAGTCTCGCCGCAACCAGTGCTTGAACCTTCGGGTTAGGGTGTTCTAGTAGAGCAGTAAACTCTTTGTCTGTCTTTGCAAACGCATATGTTTCTTTACCTGTGCGTAAGCTAGTCTTCATTGGTACTTCCACACCAATAGTTTCTAGTATCTTTGCAAAGATTTGATTAGACATAAGAGCCTTCTTAACTCTATCCTCACTCAAACCTTTAAGTGCTAGTGACTCTATAAGTTTTCTCTTATCTTCCTTAACCTTTTGAAGATGGTCAGATAGAACCTCCCTGTCTAGTACAACAGTAGGCTCAGTATACATACGAATTGTTTGGTCAATAATCATTAACTCAGACACAGGTACTTTAGGTCTAAGTTTATTATATAGTTTGTATGTTAAGTTTACATCCTGCAAACAGTAGTCAGCATACTTGTCAAGTTCTTGTGGTGAGAAGTCCTTGCGTTTCTTACCCAAACCTTGTATAACTTCATCCCCTTTTTGTCCAAGTTTATAGAAGTTTGACAGAGCCTTGAGAGAACCTCCCACAGTAGAGTGATGATATGGTCTAGCCATAGACAGAGTATCCATCCAAAACTTAGGCTTGATACCATACAACCAAGATAGGATAGCACCATCGAACACAGTATTATGTGCAAGGATAGCATCTTCCGAATAGTCTAACGAGTTCAAGAACCTGCCGACATCATCTCCACTATACCAATCGGGTGGGTTATCATCTACCTTTATGCCTACACCAATGACTTCAAACCTTGGGTCTCTAACGTAAGCCTCAGTTGTCATCTTAGATAAAGAATACTCACGACTATAGTATGTTTCAAAATCAATCGTGATTACTCTCATGTCTAGACCTCCCCTTATATGTAAAGTTATTTATACTAGGAACTTGTTCTCCTGCCAATGCACCATAGCCACATGTGTCCACATAGTTATCCACATTCTTAGGATTCTCAGTAGTCCTAGCAATCTTATATAATACCATCATCATAGGTACTTCATGGGGGAAGATATCCACCCCCAAGTATGTACTCCATAAGTCTGCTACCATCTCAAAGTTTTTACTAGCATCACCATGTTCTACTTCTCTATCTGATGATGTTAGTTGGTCTGCTAACTGTAGTATATTACTACGTTTATACTTAGCATTCTTTTTGCTCATCGTTACCTCCATGTAAAGTGAATAATTCCACACCTTTACCACATTGTAAAGAGTGTTCGTTACAAATATTTACAGCTTGACCTGCCGTAGCACCCATTGCTAACGCACCAAGTGCTATCTCTTTCCCATCTCCGAACGCACAATATGGTGCATCGTATGGTAACAACATCTTGTACGATAATTCATACAGTCCGTCTTTCTTCACAACGATTAGCTTTGCTTGACTAGGTGCAACATCGGGCATTATATCGGGCATACCTTGTTGATACCATTCCGATAGTTGTCTGATGTAATGTGCTAGTCCAACACCTGTAATGATTGCTACTTCTTTATCCTCGCTCATGCCATACCAAGCCTTTGATGACTCCCATTTCTGAGAGCCATCATTAGCCATTCTGTCAGTCGCAAGGGTCTTTCCATCCCATGCAATTACTGTCATAGTTTAGATACCTCCTCTATTGTTAATCCACCATTGTAAGACATATACTTCTCTTGACGTTTCTCATCATGTCCTTCTTTCTCAAAGACATTGAATCGTCTACGCAGTTCAACCGACATGTCTGTTAGTATCTTGTGGACACCATCAAACACTTCCTTGCTTGTAGGTTTTGATTGTTGGTAGTACCCACTTGGTGGTGTAGCACAGAACCCCAACAATAATTCTTTTGAGAACTCGTTGTTGCGTATTGATTTCTCAAGCAGATCCAACCAAGGTTTACTAGACCAATCGGGTTGCTTGTGATGGTAGTGGTTCTGTCCTTGTCTGTCTGCCCACACCTTCTCAATCAATGGATCAAAGGCACGAACCTTTGCCCTTGCTTTGATACCTCGCTTGAACTTAGCTAGTGCCTGTCTCCACACTTTACGTTCATCAGCTTTCTCAACGAACTTATCATCGGGTCTACGATTGAGACACTCACCAGTAAGTATGTTAAACTTCAACCCTTGGAAGTACGCAGGTGATTCCTTCATCATCCTGCTCTGTACATTGTATGTTGACATGTAACATGCAGACTTGAAGTCATTGCATATAGCTTCGCCCACATCATCAGACAATAGCTTGGCTTGTTCCAACTTGTTGTTGAACCAATTCTCTAGTTTGATTTTCATTCTCTCTGCATGATTACCTGTATGTTGTACCCGATACAGACCTTTCTTGTGTCGTTCAAACATGAATGGTATCCAACGATACGATGATGACACAATGGATTGTGAGTGTTGCCAGACTGCTTGAGCAGGTGCAACAAACTCCACTATGTTGTCAGGTGTTATACGCATGAATGGTTGACTGCCGTACCCTTCGATGTGCAAAGTGTAAGACACAGGAAGTTGTTCGTATGGCTCTTTGGTATCATACTTAGGTTCATCCTTGAACAATCTGAAGCTAGCAGATATCTTTCTACCTTTCCTTGGGTCACGACACCTTGCAAACTCCTTGGCAAAATGGTCATAGGTTTCTAACCTACGACCACCATTGTCACCATCTGCGTAAGACATGTATCGTCTCTCATTCTCCATCTCTTGTTCGATGTACTCAATGAGTTCTTTCTTATTACTTACTTGCATAGTTACCTCTACTTTCTTGTTAGTTTATTAAATGCGACAGTTGAAGTCATACTGTTTAAGTCCACACCAAGTTCTTCTGATGTCTTAGCCTTTGGTCTTTCAGTAATTTTCTTGTGTCGTTCTTTGGCATCATCGGGTAGCAAATCCCACAATGGTTGCCATGCTTTCAACGCAGGTGCTAGTGTTGTATAGGTCGTCACAATCTGCTTGACCCCTGCTACAAACTCATCCTTCTTTGCCTCTGCATTGAAGATACCTTGCGTATACTTTCTGAATGGTTCATGTAACCAATCAAACTTCTCGTTAGTGAAGTCTATCTCGTTACGATTGTAGTCCATGTAGTAACCACTATCCCCTGCCTTTTGCCATGTATTCTTAGGTGGAAATGGTAGTGGACTTGATAGCTTTAAGTTGAGAGATACATTCTTCCATGTATCTACCTTAGTATGTTTTGATTGCCATACATCTTCGGGTGCATGTTTGAACCCTGTAAGTGGTAGATTCTCAATCGTATCAAAGAATCCTTTGGGTAAAGCATTCATCTTTGCTTGGATGTCTGCTGAGAACAAACTGTCATACAGTTTCTTACCCCAATCCTTTGGATAGTTTTCTCTTGCTTGTCTTAGACTATCATCGAACATATAGTTTGCGTTCTTGATAATATCGTCTTGTAGTTGTTGGCTAAATCTTACTGTTGCCATGTGCTTTCTCCTTTGTTCCATTGTTTAATTAAACTACGAGCATGTTCTTCTGCCATAGTACCTAGTTCCCTGCGTATCTTCTCGAACGCTTGGTCGTTGGTCATGCCTTCGTTATCAAGGCATGCAACCAACATTGTTTCTGCATCAATGAGCAGACTCTTTACTCTACCCATTGACACCCTCCATGTAGACAATCTCACCCCAAGGTGCATCGCCCTTCTCGTTAGATACCCACAATACTGGATACGCAGGCTCGTCACCAAAGTCGTTACAGCATAAGTCTGTGAGTACAACACAACAGACAGGATCAATGTCCTTGTCCTGCATGTATCTGAAGATAGGACTGAAAGCAGTACCACCTCCACCACATGGTGTTAGTGTTGGTTCATCATCTTCAAAGCAGTCATAGTGACAGACTTCAGAATCAAAGTAGATGATGTGTATCTTCTTAGGTGATAAGTCTTGGTAGACTTTGATAATCTCACTAAGAAACTGTGTGAGTTCTTCTTCACCAATCGAACCCGAGGTGTCGATAGCAAAGCATATCTCACCGAGAGCCTCACCCGATACACTTGGTAGATACATACCTTGTGACAAGAACCTTCTGTTAGGTCTCGCCCAAGTCCTAGTATCCGAACGTTGCTTGACAATAAACCTCTGCATTACATCTCGCCAATTCACTCGTGGTTTCATCAACTCACCAACGAATCGTTCAAGTCCTGCCGATAGTTTACCCATCATCTTTGCAGACTGAGCCGCTTGAGCAACCTTGACTTTCCACTCAGCTTTCTTCTGCTCAATCTCAGCAGGGGAAGAACCCTCTCCTGCATCTTCGATGTCATCATATGGTTTCATACCATCACCATACCCACCATCACCATCTTCGGGCATGGGTGGCAACAAGTTGTAGACACCATCGGTAGTACCACCACCATTCTTGAGTAGGTCTCTGTCCATGACACCACCTTCGATGAACTTACCAATGCTCTCGTCTTGTAGCATTGGATTAATTACAGCATCACCTGCATAGTTCCATCGCTTAGGATCTCTATCACCCTTACGAAAGATGTGTTCAAACATTGGGTGACATACTTCGTGAGCAACGAGGAACAGAAGTTCCTCGTCATTCAATGGCTCACAAAAGTGAGGGTTAAACAACACCCTGTCACCATTGGTTGCCGCAGTTGGAACATCCTCTGATATCTCAAAGGGCATGTTCATAGCCAAGTTACCAAAGAACGGATGCTCAAGTATGAGTGCCGTCTTTGCCTTAGCAATACGTCTTTCTAGTTCCATCATTTACCTCCCATAAATGCACCCATCTTATCCATAATAGCCTTAGCCTCTTCAGCCTTAGTACGTCTGAGGTCGGGGTCATTACGCAATGATTCAGGGTGGTTGTTAGCCAAACTCCCCTCAACTTGTTGACGCATAGCCTCCAAGTTTGGGTCGTCAGCAAAGTTAAGCCGACTAAGTATTGAGCAGACTTCCTTGGTATTCTCTACCAATGTATCTCTGAACACAGACTTAGGGTCGGCAAGTTTCTCAGCCATGTGTTTGACTCGGTCATACAATCTCTGCCAAGCCTCTTCCATAGCCTGCTGTGCAGAAGATTCAACTCGTGCCTCAACATCTTGCTGTATCTTAGCCAACTCAGCATCACCGATACTCACTCGGAAGTCATTCGATGGTACTGGAAACACAGCCATGTCCATCTTGAACTTACGTTGGATATCATGTAACGCAGGGTAGTCAGCCTTGTTGTACAGATTACCAAGGAATCTCTGTGCATCTGCATGCAGTCTTGGATACTCTTGGTAGAACGTATCTACAAGTGATTGCCAATCACCCTTCTCTTTCCTAAACTCGGTCATAAAGTTTAGGTAGTTAGCAGATGGTAACATCATCGTGCCTTCGATACCCCAAGGTAAGGTGTTCGCATAGAACTTCTTACGAATCAGAGTAGACTTCTGATGTATGTTATTGAGTGCATCATTCATAGGTAACAACGACTTGTTGTATCTACCTGCTTGTGTTGCACTACCATTCTGTTGAGCCACTTGTTCGGTGGCTCTCTTGTCGTACTTTCTTGCAGTCCATTGGGATATACCCAACTGAACTAGCAATGCTTTATCACTTAGTTTCATAGTTACCTCCATTAGAATAAAACATCTTGATGAGCGATTGCCCACTTAGTGAATGCCTCATGTGATGCAAGGTCGGGATTCTTACGACTAGCATACGAGACACATAGAACAGAGAACTCGGGAGACATACGTTCAGCGAACTTCACAATGTTACCAAAGTTTTCTGTGGTTGCTCTCTCACCCAATGCACCAGTAAGTGCATAGCAAGTAGCAGGATCATCGGGTACAGCCACACTCATTGGTGATTGTATGATTGTGTCGGGGTTAGGTAGCTTACGTTCAATCTTCAGAAAGCCACTAAACTCTGCGGCACACCCTTCACCAACAGCACCTTTGAAACATTCGAACTCAGCCTCTGATGGTACAACACCAATCATGTTAGCCACACCCTCAACCCAAGCACGAGGTGATGGGTTCACATCTCTCTGTGGATCAAAGTCATGTAGCAAGTTAGGTCTGAAACGAATGAATGATATGACAACAGGTTTCACCATGTGGTCGATACACCATGTAGTGAAGTCATCAAGGTGTGTCTCTAGTTCAAGCACAGTCTCACGATTACGCAGATGAGATAACACTCTGTTAGCACCTGCTCTGTCCGACTGTCTGTTACCAGTAGATACAACCATCCAACCTTTCTTCATAGGTTTACCATGAAGATTCCTTGCTTGGCATATGTTAGCTAGTACCTTCTGCAAGTCAGCACCTGCTTGGTTTCTGTCATCAAAGCAGAGTATACCTTCATCGGGTATGTCTGTTCTGCCCTCGTATGGAAACCAATCGGGCAACTTGTAGTGTAGCATCTCGTCACCATTCGGATAGAGAATACCAAAGTCCTCAACCAACATGGTCGGCATATGTTTCTCGATATACCCAACACCAAGTTCCTTGGCAACTTCTTGTATGATGGTTGTCTTACCCCCACCCGGGCTACCTTCCACAGATACTGTCCTCTTGATTGGGAACAGTTTCTTGATTGTGTCTTTCAATAATGTGGCTCGCATTACGCACCTTCCTTTCTGTTTTTGTTATACTTGCGATGGTCGATACCATAGGATACAACCTGCTTGTTTACCCTATTACCTTTAGCGACTTGCTTGTCTGAGTAGTAGATGATGTCGCCATTCTCATCTCTTACTGGTACTCCACCTTGATGCTGTCGTAGCATGAAGAGTTTCAACATACTTTTATTCATGGTTAGTTACTCCTTCCCATAGTTGATTGATGGTTAGACATGAGTTGGTTTCAGTCCAAAGACTTTCATCCCAAGTCTCACATCCAAGCATCAGATTGATAAACGTAAAGGCAATAAGGAAACCAACACCTGCCGTAACAGTAAGTGCTAGTATCCATTCGATTACCTTTCGTTTAGTTACAGGGTGTCCATATATAATCATTAGAACAACCCCCATCCGAAATAGATGTCTAGTATAGCGACAGTAGCAGATGCTACCGACCCCCATATAATCCACCATGTTGTATCATTCATAAAAACCTCCTTTGTTATTGATACCTTTTAGTTCCTGCTTGTTGGATATCACAACGTAGTTAGACTTGTGCATTGGTACGACTGTAAACTTACGCTTACCTGCCGATACCTCCCCACATTTCAAACAAGTTAGATAACCTAAATTGAAACGAGCAGGACTAACCTGCTCATCACAATCTGTTGTCATACAATCGTTACTTAACGACATACTCAAACCTCCATCTGAAACATCTGTCTTGATGCCACTTGAAAGGCATGAAGTAATCATCTTCCGACATATCCATAACCAAGTAACCATTAGTAAAGTAACCATAGTAACCCGATTGAGTACGACCTTTGTAAACCTTCTGCATAATACCTCCATAAAGAAACCAAAGGGTATGGTGTTATCCATACCCTCTGATAGTTGACAACTAGGATAGAACTTCAATGTCGCTCTTCCTTGATGGTGCTGATGTTAAGTCTCTCTTCTCAAGCATAGCTAAGTAAGGCTTACCACCAAACCTAAGACTTGCTAACAGTACAGGAACTTCTGCTTTGTTAGCATCAGGTACAAACAAGTTCATCTCATACTTCAACTTATCTGCATGTTTCTTCATCACAGCAAACAAGTCTGATACGTTCTCTTTGTTGAACTTACCATCTGCATTTGGTCTGATGTTTATCTTCTTAGTCTTGTGGTTAGCAAAGACTTCTACATTACCTTCGTATATTTTACCCATGATATATATCTCCTTTGTATGTTAGATCATTGATATACCGACATAGGAATCGAGAGATATAATACTCTCGCCCTGCCGATTTTTGAACTTTATCAAAACGATTTTGATTTGTAAAGTTTTGGTGTCTTTACAAGATACACGCAAGTTTAAACAAGTATCTATAAACATACAGCTTTATACATGTATAGTTACAGGTTATATACAGGTTATAGATATTAGAAAACGTAGAGATAACAGCAGGTTACAGCTTAGTATATAAACTATCTAGGTGAAATTAAGTAATACGTTGCTACTCTCGCTATCGTTATATCGTTGGTAATATCTTGCAGACAAAGGATGTATGTTAATTTAATAGATAATTTAGATAGTATAGATAGTATTTCGCTTGTCATATGGTTAAAACGCAAGTAAATCAACGCTATATGGACTACATCATGTAAACTTTAGGTATCTAAAACACAACATGTTGTGTCAAGTTGTAACTAGATAGCTAGATAGTGTAGTAACTTGACATATAACCGTAACCTTATCTCCGTTTGTATCCGTGCTATAACCCCCCGAACTATGGGATTTATATATAAAAAATAAAAAAGAAAAAAAGAAATAAAAAAAGAAAGGGGCCGAAGCCCCAATCTCTATTTGGTTGCGTACAATTCCCATAAGTTTGTATCGCTGTGTCTTCTAAACTTAGCTAAGTAAGGTAGTGAGTCTACATTCTTATGCTTCATTGCATACTTTACATCACCAAGCTTCAGTGTGGTTGCATCAAACATATACTTCCATCTGCGATCAGTTAAGTATAGTGTACCGTTCTTGTATTTTACGTCATATCCGTAGTCGATTGTTTGTTCTATGTTCATTGTATTCTCCTATTAGAACAGTGAGGGGAGCCGAAACTCCCCTCGGTTAATTTACCTGACACAATGTATTTGTATCTGGTTAGCATAACAGACATTCTTGTCTATCAGCTGTGACCAAGCCCAATTCTCTGCTTGTTTAAGAGAAAAGAACCATCTGAAATAGAAAGAATTATCTTCAATCCATGTCAACTTCACTGTGCGTTTTTCCATGTCACACTCCATTGGTTGTGAGTGGGGGCCGAAGCCCCACACTCGGGTTGATGTTAAGCAAGCTTGCGTGTCTTGCTTGTGGTAGTCGGCTTGTTTGCCATAGGTGGCAACATAGTCAACTTCGGCTTGCCAAACTTGTCTGCTAACAAGACTGGCTCAAGGTTTTTCTTCTGCCCGACTGGGAAGTAGAAGCTCCAAGTATTGAGTGGAAGCTTAAGCTTCTTGCTCAATTCGTTAGCCTTAGCCAACAACTCAGTAACATTTTCTGAATTGAAAGCGCCTTCGACATCCTTTTTAAGGCGGATGTCTTCAGTACCAGACTTGTCAAAACCATTGACAATAGATACATTACCTCTAAAGAGTTTACTCATGTAAACACCTCCGTCATGTACGCATTGACTAGATGCGTGGGTTATGTCAGTCGGTCTGTTTGCCGATGATTTTATTAAAGCAAAAGTTTACACGTTTGTCAAGTATCCAACAAAACAGCCACTTTTAGAGCCTGTAAATCATAGCCTATAGATAGTATATAAAAAGGTGAAAGGGGGGGCACATGGACTGCGCGCCGACACCACCCCCCCATATAAGTAAACCTCATATAACAAGAGCCAAAAAACCAAGGTGTAAAGTTTACTGCTTGACACTACTTTTGTTTTCGGTATGATTACTTCATGGATACGTTACCGCTAAAACATACTAAGTGGTCAGACCGTTTAGCTTTTGATGTTGCTCTTATGTTAGAGGGCAGCGGCGAGTCTTTGGATGAGGTCATTGAAAGACATGCAATCAAAGCTGAGGATATAATCACTTACAACAAAGATCAGGTTTTTTTAAAGAAGGTTGAATCTTATCGCACGGACATCCGTGATAAAGGAATGACATTCAAAGTTAAGGCCCGTGCTCAGGCAGAAGAACTCCTGACAACGTCTTGGACTTTGATACACAGTCCTGATGTATCAGCTGCAGTAAAAGCCGATCTAATTAAATCAACTGTTAAGTGGGGCGGGCTAGAACCTAAGAACGATGTTCTGGCAGAAGGAGGATCAGGTGGAGTTAAAATTACAATTAACCTCGGAGACCAACAGCACGGAGCAACTATCATTGACGCAGAACCCGATGACGCACAAACTGCCATCGGCACTTCTTGAGAAGTTTGATACGGTCTACGAAGGTACGAAAGCTTGTAAGCTGACTGACATAGCAGAGCATGATGCTTTGACAACAGAACTAACTAGGTTAGAAGTAACATACAAAACAAAAATTTTAAGAAAACCATCCACAGTGTATTATGTATTACTTGTGGATAACTTGTGGATTGATCATGGAAACTGTGACAGATGCGGGACAAAACTTGTGGACATCTCTTGGTGCAAACATTGTGGAGATATGGGTTGGTATGACGAATATTTTACAAACAACCAAGGGTATTGGGGTTAGATGGATATAGATTACACACCATCTAAAGTATGTAGTGAGTTTATGCACTCCGATGCAAAGATGCGTGTGCTTATGGGGCCAGTTGGTTCTGGTAAGTCAGTAGCCAGTTGTTTCGAAGTTGTCAGACGAGCATCCACCCAGAAACCAAACAAGCAGGGGATTCGTAAATCACGAGTAGCTATTGTTCGTGAGACTGCAAGACAGTTACAGGATACTACTATTAAAACTTTTCACGATTGGTTTCCGCCCGGAATATGCGGAGACTATATGCGTACTACCAAAACATATTTCTTCAAAGTCGGAGATGTAGAGTGTGAGATTATGTTTCGTGCTCTTGATGATTCTGACGATGTAGCAAACTTGAACTCATTAGAATTAACGTTTGCATGGTTCAACGAGTGCAGGGATATTAACCCTGACATTGTTGACGCGATGTCTAAACGTATAGGGCGATACCCATCTGCTAAAGATGGTGGCCCTTCATGGTTTGGGATGTGGGGGGATACAAACCCTCCGACTATGGATACTTGGTGGTATTATCAGATGGAAGGTTTAGATTCCAAAGATGGAGTCAGTCCGAACGATAATGGGTGGGATGTATTCAAACAACCTTCGGGTAGAAGCTCCTTGGCAGAAAATGTTCAAAATCTACCCGAAGGCTACTATGACACACAGGGTAGGTCGGAAGAATACACGCGTGTATATATAGACGGCGAGTATGGATTAAGTTCTGCAGGCCAGCCTGTATATAAATATTTTAGACCAGACTATCATATGGGTAGTCAGAAATTACGCCCTATTATAAATGGGGTACGTCCTATTGTCGTGGGTATAGATTTAGGCTTGACACCAGCGGCAGTAATAGGGCAACAAGATCCTCGCGGGCGAGTCTTGATCTTTGCAGAAGCTGTGTCATTCGACATGGGCATTCAACGATTCGTCCGCACCATCCTGCGTCCGATGTTGACCGAGAGGTTCTCGGGCGCACCAATTTTAATTATTACCGATCCAGCAGGAGTGCAGAGAGCACAGACTGACGAGAGGTCTGCCGTGGATATTATCAAGGCTGAAGGTTTTAGAGTCCTCCCTGCTAAGACCAACACCATATCCGCGAGACTATCTGCGGTAGACGACTTTCTTATGAGGCAGGTCGATGGGGATTCAGCCTTTGTGCTTGATCCTAGCTGTACGCAGTTGAAAGCAGCAATGATGGGAGGATATAGATTCCACCACAAGAACGGTAATATACACAAGAATAGACACTCACATGTAGCGGAAGCGTTGCAGTATCTTATGCTGCATGTTGGTTCTGCTGGTGAGGGTGGCTTTATTATTCAAAGGCGTGAAATAAAAAGGGTTGCGGCAGGAGGATGGACTTGATACACTACCTTCGTAGTTACCTTCCAACTATGTTACCTTTGTACCCACCTGTCTTCCTTTCGGCAGGTGGGTTTTTCTTGCAATTTAAAAACTTGCATATATACTTGTTCACATGTATATTTAATGTAAACTTACTGGAGGTTGCTAATGAAAAGTAAATGTGGGCATAAGAAATCCATCATTTACTCAGACAATCCAAAGATGGATACGAGTGGAATGTCTAGTGTAATGACTATAGAAATGATGGAATCAGGTGGCCCTGTCGAAGTAAAAGACATGGGTTCAGTTGTAAAGTACGGTTCAGGTGGTAAAGTTTATACAAACAAGAATGATCCTGATACCGAAGAAGATATGAAAGACATGGCATAGTATGGTATTACAAGTCGTAGGAAACGAAGAGTTAGTAAGACAAGAAGAAGCGCTTACTAAAAAACAGCTACAGGAGAGGCAGAATCAACCTCTTATACTGGGGCTGGCTGACCATCTACGAACTTGTTGGGATGCGGCAAGGCAGGCAAAGAAACCTATCGAAAACATTATGTTAAAAGCACTCCGTCAAAGAAACGGAGAGTATGAGGCAGATAAACTAGCACAGATTAACCAACAAGGTGGGTCTGATGTATACATGATGATTACAGAAGTTAAATGTCGTGCAGCAGAAAGTTGGCTACGAGATATTTTACTTGATCAAGGTTCTCCCCCTTGGGGTTTAGAGCCTACACCTATCCCAGATTTATCTCCACAACAAACAGCAGAGATAGAAAATTCGTTTGCTGAACAAGTTGTAAAGCTTGTTGAGATGAACGGGCAAGCACCTACCCAAGAAGAAATGATAGAATTAAAAGAAATGGTAACACAAGATTACCGTTTTAAGTTGTTGCAAGGTGCAGACAACAGAGCCAAGAAGATGGCTATAAAGATTAAAGACCAGTTTGCTCAAGGCGGCTGGGGTGAATCTTTTAATGAGTTTATTACCGATTTGGTTACATACCCGTGCGGGTTTATAAAAGGCCCCGTGGTTCGTAGGCAAAGAAAACTTGGCTGGAAATACGAGAATGGTCGAACTACTGTAGAAGCAGACGAGATGATTGCTCCAGAGTTTGAGCGTGTTGATCCATTTAGAATATATCCTGAACCGGGTTTGACTAATCTAAATGATGGTTATTTGTTTCAACATCATCCTTTAAGTCGTTCAGAACTCGCAGACCTTATAGGTGTTCCGGGTTACGATGAAGATGCTATCAGGGACGTTCTTGATATTGGTAGTGGTACATCTTGGTTTAGTGAAGATGTAGAACTTACTAAAGAAAACGAAGAAAGAAAGTTTCATACCTTTAATAAACCTACTACAACATATGATGCCTTAGAGTTTTGGGGTAAAGTAAGTGGTAAGATGTTAAAAGAGTGGGGACTTACTGACGAAGAAATACCTGATGAAGCAAAGGAGTATGATGCTAACGTCTGGGCCGTAGGTAATTACATCATTAAAGCAGTATTAAATTACGACCCGTTAGGAGAAAAACCATATGCTAAAACATCGTTTATTAAATGCCCCGGCGCGTTTTGGGGTAAAGGTATACCAGAAATTATTGAAGACTTGCAAAACATTTGTAATGCGGCTGCGAGGGCTTTGGTCAACAATATGGGAATATCGAGTGGCCCACAAGTCGAGGTTAATCTCGAAAGAATCCCTCCAAACGAAGACATCACGCAGCTCCACCCGTGGAAAATCTGGCAAGTCACGAACGACCCGTTAGGTTCTAGTGCACCTGCTGTTAGGTTTACACAACCGGATGATAATGCGAATACACTATTAGGTGTTTATGACAAATTCTCCAAGCTAGCTGACGATCATTCGGGTATACCATCATACGTTTATGGTGACCTGAATGTTCAAGGCGCTGGCAGAACATCCTCTGGCTTGTCCATGTTAATGGGCGCAGCTGGTAAAGGCATACGTCAAGTAGTTATGCACATGGATAATGAAATCATCAAACCTGTTGTATATAGACAGTTTGTTTATAACATGAGGTATGATGAGGATGAATCAATTAAAGGCGATGTTAATATTGTACCAAAAGGTGCAGTTAATCTTGCAGTCAAAGAGACTGTAAATGTTCGCCGTATAGAGTTTCTTAATGCAACCGCCAATGAGATTGATATGCAGATTGTTGGTAAGGAAGGCCGTGCAGCGATTCTTCGTGAAGTGGCTAAAGGTTTGCAAATGCCTGTGGATGACATTGTTCCGTCTAGGGAAAAAGAGAAGTTTACTGATAAAGTGAAAGCTAAGATGCAAGCACAACAGCAAGCACAACAGCCTACACCTACTCAGCCAGACGGCTCTCCCAAAGGAGGAATGGATGGCAACACAGTTAGTAACCGAGATACTGGAGGTGCTGGATGATTAATCCAAAACCAGAGGTTATTAAATCGTTAGCGACAGTGTGTCGTTCATATCCTGAGATCCTAGATTGGTTAAAGGAGTGGCGTGATCACGAGTTATCGAAGCTACCAAGTGTCTTACAAAACACAGCGCTTGCACAGGGGCGGTGTCAGGTTTTGTCAGAAATAACGAAAGTTATAGAACAGTCCCCTGAAACTATTTCAGCAAAGTCAAAATGACAGCTGTTAATTACGCACACCGATAGGAGCGATTATGTCAATACCAAAGCAAGTTCAAAAGCAATCAGAGGAAGTACAAGAGTTGTATAAGCAGATTAATGGAACACCAGAAGAAGCACAGGCAGTACCTGCCGAGGTTTCTAATGATGTGCCTGTTAATGATGTAGAAGAGCCTACAACTTCCGACAGTGTAACGGAACAAGCACCTCAGTCTGAGCCACAAGAGCAAATGGAGTCAGGCGACCAAGAACCGAAACAAGCAGACTGGCAACAGAAGTACAAATCGTTGCAAGGGATGTATAATGCCGATGTTCCTCGTTTAAATGCGGAGAACAGAGACCTTAGCTCCCGAGTTTCTCAACTAGAGACTTTACTCAGTACAGTTGATAACGCAGCTACTCAACAAGCACCAGTTCAATCTGAAAAATTAATTACAGATGACGATGTAAAAGAGTACGGCGAATCAATAGCTGTTATGAGAAAGGCAGCTCGTGAAGAAGTTTCACAAGAGATTGCACAGTTGAGACAACAACTTGGACAAATTCAAAGTGTTGTACCGCAAGTTCATCAGGTACAAGCACAACAGAACAAATCCAATGAGCAAACGTTTTGGAGCGCTATTGCTAGCGAAGTACCAAATTGGAGTGATACTAATAATGATCCAGACTTTCAGTCTTGGTTGTTAGAGATTGACCCCCTAACTGGTATTAGCCGCCAAACATATCTGGAAGATGCCCAGAAAAATTTGGACTCAAATAGAGTGGTCAGCTTTTTTAGAACATGGGAAGGGGCAAATGGTAAGACAAATACTGCTCAAGTTGACCGTAGTGCTCAACAGTCTCAGTTACAGAAACAAGTTGCTCCGGGACGAAGCCGGAACAATGGAGTAAAAACTTCTGGACAGAACCAGACATATACCAATGAAGACATCAAAGAGTTTTACTCTGATGTTAGAAAGGGTAAATTTAAGGGGAGAGATGATGAGCGTGGTCGAATGGAACGCGACATTTTTGCTGCTCAGCAAGAGGGTCGCATTGTCGTTGCTTAATTAACTAACTGAAGGAGGTCATTATGGCTTTTGCAACATCTCCCGGTAGCCCAGCGTACACAGGAAATTTTATTCCTGAAATCTGGTCGGGAAAACTAATTGAGAATTTCTACGATGCCACAGTGCTCGCAGCGATCTCAAACACTGACTATGAAGGTGAAATCAGAAATATGGGTGATACGGTCAATATCCGAACCACTCCTGAGATCACTATCCAAACCTATGTCAAGGGTCAAACTCTATCCGTAGAGAATCCTGACAAGGCTAAACTACAACTCGTAATTGATAAAGGTGAATACTTTGCCTGTGTCGAAGACGATGTTGACCAAGTACAGACAGACATGAATCTAATGGACATGTGGTCTAAAGACGCTTCCGAGCGTATGAAGATCAAAATTGACCAAAGGGTTTTGGCTGATGTATTGACTGGTGTATCTGCATCAAACAAAGGAACGTCAGCTGGAGCAATCTCTGGTGATATCGACCTTGGTGTAGCAGGTACTCCTGAAGCGCTTACCACTTCAAATGTAATTGGTAAAATCATCGACATGGGAACAGTCCTTGATGAAGCTAACTGTCCTGAGCAGAATCGTTTTATTGTGATTCCTGCTAAGATGGCTGGTCTAATCAAGCAATCAGACCTTAAAGATGCGTCTATCACTGGTGATGGAAACACACCATTGAGAAACGGCAGACTTGGTATGATTGACCGTTTCACTGTTTATGTTTCTCACAACCTTGTAAAAAGCGGTAGTGAGTTTAGCGTACTTGGTGGACATTCAATGGGATTCACATTTGCATCACAGATGACAAATATGGAAACTATCCGTTCTGAAACAACCTTTGGAAACATCATTCGTGGACTTCAAGTTTATGGCTATCAAGTCGTTAAGCCTGAAGCTCTTGCGACAATGATTGTAACCTTATAATAGGAGGCAAACATGGCTGCATATACAGACTCGCACGGCTATCTTAAAGGTTCTGCGGCACACCCTGCCAAAGGTCTTACTAAAGTCGGGCTAATGGAAGTCGAACTAGACTTCGCTAAGATCACTACAGATAGAGCTACTGCAGGTGCTACAGCACTTGCTGCTGGCGATTCTATCCAAGTGCTAAGCATTCCAGCTAACACCCTAGTGATGGCGGTTGGAGCAACTACTATAACTGCTGAAGGCGCAGCATCTACATTTGACATCGGTTTAACTGGTGGTGATGTGGATGGCTTCGTTGATGGTGGTGACGCTAACGCAGCGGGCACTACTCAATCAAACGGTGCGCTTTTGATTGCCAATAACAATGGTCACTATTTTGCGACTGCAGACACTATTGATATGCTAATCGGTGTATCAGGTGCTGTAACTGATGCCGCAAAGATCAAAGTTTGGGCACTCGTAGCGGATTGTTCATAGTATAACTAGGGGGGCCTCGGCCCCCCTATTTTAAAGGATATATTATGGGCGCAGGTATGAAACATTATTTCCGTGATGGAACTGAGCATAAAGGTGGCACACATAAAATGCCTAATGGTCAGCTACACTCCGGAAAGACACATGGTAAAAATAGTAAACGTTTATTTCATTTTAAAGAATTAAGTGCGACAGCACAAAAAAAGGCTAAAGCGTAATGGCTAGAATCGACAAATCTAAAATGGCATGTAACAAACCAAAGCGCCAAGTTTCTGGCGATAAGAAGTTTGTTGTAAAAGCGTGTCAAAATGGTAAAGAAAAAATCATTAGGTTTGGAGATGCTAATATGACAATTAAAAAGAATCAACCGGGCAGGCGCAAGAGTTTTCGTGCAAGGCATGGGTGTGATACACGACCACCCTCCAAGATGACTGCTCGTTATTGGTCGTGTAAGAAATGGTAATAATATGGCAGCACCAAAAGTAAAATCTAAAAAAGACGCTTGTTACCATAAGGTAAAAGCTCGCTACAAAGTTTGGCCAAGCGCATATGCTTCAGGGGCTTTGGCAAAATGTAGAAAGGTTGGTGCAGCTAATTGGGGCAATAGTAAGAAGAAATGATATGGGGAATGTAAGAAAAACAGAAGCTGGTGCTAACTTACAACGATGGTTTAAAGAAAAATGGGTAGATGTAAGAACAGGTAAGCCGTGCGGAAGACAAAAGGGAGAGAGTCGTGCTTACCCTTATTGCCGCCCGTCTAAGCGAGTATCATCCAAGACCCCCAAAACGTCCAAAGAACTCACGGCTTCTGAAAAGCGTAGTCGCTTGGCTCAGAAGAAAAGTTCGAAGAAAGTTGAAAGAGTTACAAGAAAAACGTAATATAAAAAAGAAAGGTGGTAAAAATGACAAGATGGTTAAGAAACATTAAAGATGGTGAGATTTACGGCTGGAATGAAATTCTTGCTGAGAATCCACTCACTGAAGAAGTTACTGAAGAACAAGCATTTCCTGAAAAGCATC
>CENX01020547.1_pt1 | contig 26200 bp, 25 predicted proteins | sample 361321 | NCBI WGS metagenome assembly CENX01 (sample SAMEA2619678, study PRJEB7988) | marine metagenome | isolation source: saline water (ENVO:00002010), including | reverse complement strand
GATGCAATTGAAGTTTTAAAGCAGGAAAATAATAGGATAGAATCTCCCATCTTAAATAAAGTGGATATCGATAATTTTGCAACTAGTGGATGGTCAATAGGTGGAGGTGCAGCTCAATATGCAGCAACTATTGACTCTAGCTTAAAAGCAGTTATTGCATTAAATCCAGGTTTAGCTATACAAGATTATGAAAACTGCGATAATCCAGCCTATGATTATTACTGCCTTGTTCCAGAGCATTTAAATCATAGTAGTCCAGTATTAATTATTTCTAGTGAAGGTGATATTGAGAATCCAACTGATATAGATGCTGCAATTCACTATAACTACACACCTGAATCAACGAGTAAAATGTTATTTGAATTGGAAGGTGGAAATCATGGAACTGGTTTAAATCCATATTCAGGTTCAGGGGAATTGGGAGAAAAAGCTATTGATTGGCTAAATTATCATTTATTAGATGATGTAGATTATTGTGATACTTTATTAAATATCCCAAGTAGTGCTACACAGTTTTATACAAACTTGCAATGTCAAGAGTTTTTTGCTGGTGATATTAATGGAGACTATATAATTAATGTTCAAGATGTAGTTTTAACTGTTAACTTAGTAATGGTTGGAGAATATAATAGTGCTGCAGATTTAAATTCTGATGGTACAATAGATGTGCTAGACATAGTTCAAATAATAAATATAATTTTAAACTAATCATCCTGCTTTGGAATCATGGTCACAATTTTAACTAATAGGATTTTACATATGAAAAAAATTCTAATAAATATTTTATTAATCACATCATTATTTGCTCAAATTGGAGAACTCATTTGGGAAGAAAATTTCAATGATTTGGATAATTGGATTAAAATTACTGGAAATGGCTCGTGGGGATGGGGCAATGGAGAACTAGAATTTTATAAAGAAGAAAATGTAAGTATTTCTTCAATTCCAAATGATCCAAACAATAATGCTCTACATATTATAGCTAGAAATGAATCTGGACCTGAAATTACTGATCAATGGGGTAACCCATTAAACTATACTTCTGGGAAAGTTATTTCAAAATCAAATATTTCTATTAAATATGGCATGATAGAAGCGAGGGTTCAAATCCCTAATTTAGACCTAGGTGGTTGGCCTGCTGTTTGGCTATTAGGTACTTCAAATTATGCATGGCCACGCAATGGTGAATTAGATATGATGGAGATGGGTTCAAGACAATCCTTTAGAGATCTACACGATCAGCATAATGGTGGTAATGGACTAAATAATTCGAATGTTAATCAGGTCGTTGGAGCTAATGCTATTTTTTATTCTGATGATGCAGTAACTCCAGATAATCCTTCAGGTGCAGCTAGTATTTCATGGGACCCAGATGACGATGACTGTAGACCTTATTATAATTATGAAAATCCACTTAATGATAGATTTATTGCGTATAGAATATATTGGGATGATGAGAGCATTAGATTTACAGTTATAGATGATGAGGCTGAATATGATTTATATGAAGAGCCTATGATTATCAATGAAGATTCAGAGGAATTTCAAAATCCCTTTTATTTAATAGCAAATTTAGCAGTAGGGGGATTATTTACAGATGCTAATTATATAGGAGGAAATGGACTTCCTATAACTATGCCTATGCCAGCTAATATGTATATTGATTATATAAAGGTATATGAATGGAATGAACAAGGTGAAGTCACAATAGGCCCTCCCCACCTACAAGGTGAAACATTAGGTCTATTTACTGATAATACGCAAGCAGATGCTTATTTAATTCCTGAAGTAGATTCACACATATATGTTTGGGAGCAGACATTGGCAGATGGCTCGATTCCTCCTTTTGAAGGGGAAAATGGAATATCTTGGAGCACCACTGGAGCAGGTTGGTTCGGTGCAGGGATTATGTCTATTCAACCAGTTAATCTTAGTAATTTTGAAAATGGTCACTTGAAATTTAAAATCAAGATCCCATCAAATATTTCTTTCCAGATAGGAATTATAGATGCATGGGGAAATCAATCTTATGTCAACTTTCCTGCAAATCAGACAGCCTATGGACTTACTAGAAATGGTGATTGGGGGCAAGCTTCTATACCAATAAGTGATATAAGGGGAGAACTGATAGACTTAAGAATGTTAAGCTATGAGTTTGTAATTTTAGAATCTAATGGCGCTTCATGTGAATTTGCTCTTGATGATATATTTTGGGATGGAGGCACAATTGAAAACCTTCTAGGTGATTTAAATGGTGATGATAATATTGATATTTTAGATATAATATTGATAATAGGTATTATAATAGATAATAGTGAATACAATCCTATTGCTGATTTTAATAGTGATAACGTAGTAGATGTTATAGATATTGTTCAAATCATAGGTATGATTTTAGACTAACAGCATCTTATAGTATTTATATATGTTGCTTCTTAGCCCTTACCATCTTAACAATTAATTTAAGAGCCTCTCATAAAGAGGCTTTTTCATTTATGTGAATGATTGTCGTAGTAAATTTTATATTTTTATTTCACAATTTTAAACATGAAAAAAATATTCTATTTATCATTTATACTAATTACAAACATATATGCAAATTGTATTGACTATAATCAATCTCAATGTAGCAATAATACAAACTGTCAATGGATCGAAGAGATAGAAATAGTCCAATGCAGTCAATTCAATAACTCTGAAAACTCTTGCACTGGTTATATAGGTGAATGTTTCTGGGACGAGGATATCACATATGCTTCTTGTGACTATCCAAATTCAGGGATGTGCAATAGTGAAGATGGATGTTATTGGGATTGCTATTTTGGTTATTGTGACTGCTATGGTCAGCAACAATTTGTTGATAATGAATGTTTAGGTCAATTTGAAATAGATAATAGCTATTGCGAAGAAATCGTACTCCCTGAATGTTCTGATTTAGATCAAATTACCTGTAATCACCCATTATATGGAGAAGGATGTGAATGGCATGAAGATATTGATTATGGCGATTGCTCAAATTACTCAAATGGTACAGAATGCAATGCAAATAATCAATGTAATTGGGAATGTAGCCAATGGGGTTCATGGTACACATGGATATGTTATGGGTACTATTATTGTGATGGTGGTGACTATGAGTTAGACAACAGCTCATGTCAAGAAACTGAGTATATAATTGGCGACTTAAACCAAGATAACATGATTAATATACAAGATATAATCATGGTAATTAATTTTATTCTATATGGACAATTTGAAATATTAGCTGATATCAACTATGATAATGCAGTTGATGTATTAGATATAATACAATTAGTAAATATAATTTTAAACTAACTCACCTGCTTTAGGATCAGAGAATCACAAATTCAAATCCTGTTACCTAAACAATAAATTAGAAAGCCTCTTTTATAGAGGCTTTTTTATTTTGTAAACTATGATATGAAATCCTGGGTATACAAAAGAGAAAACTGTAAATCACATCAAATAAAAACTTTATCGAAAGATATTATAGGCATGAGTAAAGGTTCTAAAATGCTGATTGCTAATGCAAATATTTTTGATGAATTTATCAATAAAATACCTAGGGGTGATTTTATAAAGGCTCAACAAAGTATAGAAAATATAATAGTTAACTAATCTATCCTGCTTTGGTAAAAGGTATCTATATGAAAATAATAGTATTTTTATTTATATCAGTACTTCAATCTCAAATTTATACATCTTATCATTGGCATTTACAACAACCTATTTATTGGCCCGATAAAAGCAACTTTGGAAGTACTTATCAAAAGGCATGGGAATCCATGATTTATGGAACTGAAAATCCACAAAATAACTTGGAACAAATTTTTGGATGGGATGATCGAATTGCCGCATATCAATATAGAATTCGAGATTCGATTTCTTTGATGAGTGGATCTAAATCTGGTGCCCAAATAAGTTATACTGGATGTCTAATAGAAAATATAAATAGTTTATCGTCAAATAACTCTCTTGGTTATTATTCAAATTGGAACAATAGTTTTATTGAATCTAGAAATTGGATGACTCCTGGGATGAATCCAAAGCTAGATATTGTTATAGTACCTTATCATCATCCAATTGCACCTTTAATCGATGAAAACACACTTCGAAAAGAAATTCAAATTTATAAGCACTTATACCCAGATATTTGGGGTAATGAAAATATTTCTGTGGGGTTTTTCCCACCTGAATTATCCTTTTCAACAAGAATTATAAAAGTACTTGTAGAGGAAGGGATTGACTGGGTTTATGTTGCTAATAATCATATATCAAGATCTGTTGAAAATTTTCCAATTAATTTTGGATCGCATGGAGAAATGTGCGACCCTCCCAATCCTGCTGATCAAATTAATAGCAATCAATCAAATTGGTTTAATAAGCAAATAAGCAGAGGTTGCGGACCAACAAATGCATATCCCTTTTCGTATCAACCTCATTATGCTCAACATATAGATCCTGCAACAGGTCAAATTTATAGAATTAAGGTAATTCCAGTTGCAATGGCAATGAGTTGGGAAGAAGGAGCCCAAAGTTATGGCATAAATGACATTCAACAAATTCAAGATCAAAATGATACTCAGCAACCTATGTTGATTGTATTTGCTCACGATGGTGACAACTTTTATTCCGGAGGATATTCTTATTATATGGAAGATGTTCCCAATTTTACAAATGAAGCTTTATCAAATGGAATAACTCCCACTGTAATTAATGAATATTTAGATACTTATCCCTTAAATCCAAATGACATAATACATGTTGAAGATGGTAGTTGGGTAAATGCAGATGGAGATTTTGGATCTCCAGACTTTATTAATTGGAATTGGCCACTAATAAACGCAAATGGAGAGTACGATGTTATTAGTGGTTGGTCTGAAGATGCTAGAAATTGGGCAGTTATCACTGCTGCACAAAATAGAATTGAAACTGCAGAAAAAATTCAAGGCGAACTAAACATTGCTTCCATTCAAAACCCTGATGCAAATGGTGCTAATCTGGCAGAGTTAGCATGGCATTATTTCCTTCCTTCTATTACTAGTGGTTATATGTACTATGGCTCTGCTTTGGATATGGAAGTAAAGCCTACTATTGCTTGTAACAATGGAGTTGAAAAAGCAGATTTAGTCATTGGTGAAATTGATAATGATCAGACCCCCCCCACTATATGGATTCCACAACAATTTCCTCATAATCCTGGTGGCATAGGTTATGGATCATTATGGAATTATCAACAAGTTATACATAATAAAGATTTTTGGGTATGGTCATTTATTTATGATGTTTCAGGAATTGAATCTGCTGATTTTTGTTATAGGATAGATAACGATGGAGTTAATTCCTTAGATAGCTATCAAAATGAAACATATATGGGGGGCAATGAAGTTAGTGATTGGATATGTAGTTCAATGAATTATCGTAATTTTCCTGCTGATAATATATATAATTTCCCAGGAATTGATTTTACTGAAATGCCAGAATATATTGCTGATCAATATTATATACATTTTCAAGATTATGATGTTATAGCAGAAGGAAATAAATTAATAGATTATTTCATTCAAGCCATAGATCATTCTGGAAATATTAAAAAAAGCCCCATACAACATACTTTTGTTGGAGATGGGAATAACAGTATCCAAAATTCAGTAGATTGGTTTCCAGAAACCCCAACAATTAATGATGAATTTACAATTTATTATAATTCTAATTTTGGTGATTTAGAAGAGCCTATTTATATCCATTTAGGTTATAATAATTGGACAGAAATTATTTCTCCTGATCCATTAATGACATTTAATGAATATTCTGGAAGGTGGGAATATTCATTTATTATCCCAACTAATTTAGAACAAATCAATTTTGTATTTAATGATGGACAAAACCATTGGGATAATAATAATGGAAATGATTGGAATATAAATGTACAAGATGTCTTATTGGGAGATGTTAATTATGATAATACATTAGATGTATTAGATATAATATTAATTGTATCATTTATTTTAAATAATAATGAAAATCATCTAGAAGCTGATTTGAATAATGATGGAAATGTTAATTTATTAGATATAGTACAGTTAGTTAACATAATTATAAATAACTAATCCATAACGCATTAGGAGCAAAGGTTATAGTTTCAAATGATACTAATTAATCACTTTACTGTTATAAAGACTGATTAGTCTCAATTTCATTTAAATAATTAATTACTTCAGATTTGCTTCCGTTTAATATGGACCTATCTTTTTTTGCTTCTAACTGATAATCATACATTGGGTCATAATAGTTAACTAATAAATCTTTTATCCATTCTTCATGAGAACTTTTATTTTGATCAATTAGAATACTTTTAATTTTCTTACTTATCTCATTATAAAGTTTTAATCCTAAACGCTTATGTATTTTATATAAAGATGATAGAAGTTTCTCATTTAGCTTTTTTTTTGAAAGCCCGTTTTCTAAAGGCCTGTAAACATATTCCATAGCAATATTTGAAATTCGCTCTTCAATATCTAACTCGATTGTAACTATCTTAGCTTTTTCCATTTTTTCGTACCATGCATTTGGGATAGAAAGTTTACCTATCCTTCTGCACTCATCTTCAAGAAATAGTATTTTACTATCATGCTTAATATATTCTGAAGCTAAATTGTTTTCAAAATTTATAACTGTTGGTTGTTCTTCAGCTAATCCTCCAAAAGCAGATCCTCTATGATGAGCATGCCCTTCTAAATCAATTGCTGAGTTTAAATCTTTAAGAATAGTTGTTTTACCTGTTCCAGTACGACCAGCCAAAATTATCCATTCTTTTTGATCATCGTTTACTGAATTAAGGATTTCAATACATGACTGTCTAAGAGTTTTATAACCTCCTTTAATAAAAGGGGCATTTATTCCTTCATCATTTAACCATTGTTGTGCAATTTGAGATCTCCTGCCTCCTCTCATGCAGTAAATATAAGTATCTGGATTTTCTTTAATGAATTTTTTCCACATGGAAACTAGTTCATTTTTTTTATCTTTAACTAAATTAAAACCCAATTTTTCAGCAGATCCCCCCCCTTCGTTTTTATATTTTATCCCAACACTAGCTCTTTGCTCATTGTTTAGAATAGGTATGTTAATACTTGAGGGCATAGCTCCCTTATTAAATTCAATAGGAGCCCTTAAGTCTATTAAAGGAGTATCATTTTTTATAATACTCATCTTATGCTCAATATCTCTTCCAAATTTCATATTGTAATTTATAATAAAATCAATAAAATAGATTCATCTACTTTAATTTTAATTATCTTAGGTTCTAAACCTTCCAATTATATAATAAATTTGAAAGCGTCTTACATAAATGATTATTTATTTTGTAAATTACTATATGAAAAAATATTTATTAATTTTATCAATAACTAGTTTCATATTTTGCAATTATCAGTATTCCTTAGAAGATCATAACTCGACTTCACCTACTTATGGTAATAATGTATGGGAGCCAGAGTACTTAGATTATATAACAATGCATTATTTCTCCACCCAGGGATGAGCTGGCTGAACAGCAACATTTGGGCAGTTGTCCAATTTTCAAGAAGAATTAAGAAACGATGATGGCTATGAAAATATTGTTATTATTGCAGTTGGGCAAACAAATATAAGTAATTTTAATAACAATTTTTGCGCTAACTCAGACTTACCTTTAGTAATGGATACGCATCCTGATTTACCAATCAGGGAACAATTTTCGCCTTATGGTGAACCTCATTATTTAGTTATTTTAAATTATGATGGTAATTATATTGGTCATATTGATTTGCTGAGCTTAGGTAATAGTGAAGAGGATTATATAAGAGGTGTACTTCAAGAGCATTATCAAGAATCTTTCGCTGGTGATGTAAATGAAGATTCTTTAGTTAATATTCAAGATGTTATATTAGTAATTAATTTAATTTTGAATGGCGAGTTTAATTTATTAGCAGATATAAATTTAGATGATAATGTGGATGTCTTAGATGTTATTCAATTAGTGAATATAATTCTAAACTAATTCTACCTAAGCTAAAGATTTATTACCTCAAAATAAATAATAAAGCCTGTTTTTAGAGGCTTTATTATTTTGTAGATTGTTTTAATTAATTTAGGAAAATTTCTATGAGATATTTATTAATCATTCTATATTTATTCTTTATAAGTTGTGATGGTAACAACTCTACATCATTGGGAGAATCTAATGATTCAGAAGAATGCACCAATCCCATTTCAATTGATAGTAGCTTAGGTGAGTGCTCAGAAGCACTACCATATACACCAAACTTTAGCAATGTAGAGAACTCTAATGATACAAGAACAATTACTTCAAATAATATTCCAAATCACTTGGTTGGTCTTTTTGGTGCAGGACCAGGTTCTTTAAACCCAAATCAAATCACACCACAGAACAATAACTATATTTTGGACCTAACACCTTCAATAGCAAGCCAAGTAACTCCTTTATTGGGTGATGCAGGAATAGATTATTCTTTCGGAATACTATTAAATGGCATAGAAGTAGATCCTGTTGCAGCTGAACCATGGCCTCATGAGGGAACTGATTCTCCAAATGTAAACTGGGAATGGAATTTGGAAGCTTCAATGGCAGGCTTAGGGATTGATTGCAATAGAGCTCATGTTCAACCATTTGGGGCATATCATTATCATGGGACCCCATCATTATACTTAGAAAACCTAAATGAAAATTTAACATCGAAGACTCTAATTGGATATGCAGCTGATGGTTTCCCAATTTATTATGAACCTACAAAAACTTCTAGTTATCAAATAAAGTCTGGTAGTAGGCCTGGAGATGGTATTGGTGCACCATGTGGCGATTATGATGGTCTTTATACTGCGGATTATGAATATATAGATGGACTGGGAGATTTAGGAGAATGCAATGAGTATTATGATGGGAATGAATATTATTATGTATTGACAGATAATTATCCTGGTATCCCTAGATGCTTTATTGGAATACCTTCAAATGATTTTAAAATAGGAGCAGGAAACTAAATTCAAAAAAGAGCTTACTCCAAAACAAAAATAAAAGGAATTAAATACATGTTGAAATACAGTTTTATTGCAAATATCATACTATCTTTATCTTATGGGGCGATTATTAATGTGGGTAGTGAAGAAATTTATGATTTTAATACAATACAAGATGGTGTTGATAATGCTCAGATAGGAGATACAGTTCTTGTACATCCTGGCACTTATTATGAAAATGTAATTGTCGATAAAACAATTACTTTAGCAAGTTTAGCTATTTTTGATGATTTAAATAATTGGTATGATTATAATGATTCTTCAAACCAATTTGAAGTTATTAATCATAATATTAATAGTACAATTATCGATGGATCATATGCACAGTTTAATATGGGAGCATTTGGTTCAGCTGATATAGCTGATTATATCGGTAGTAGTATTTTTGTTGGATCTTTTAATGAAGAATGTATTTCACCTTTAATAATTGGATTCACTATACAAAATGGTAAAGGGACAATGACCGAAGGTCCTCAGTGGTATGGATATTATAAGAAAAAAGGTGGAGGAATTTATTCTTATCTATCTAATGCTTCTATTAACTATAATAATTTTATAAATAATGGATCACTTGGTATTGATATTGAGTATGGAGGTGCAATTTATTTTCAAACAGATCCATTAGAAAATTATATTGGAGGAAATAACTTTTCTCAATTAGCTGATTGTCAAGTTTCAGAGATAAATATCCAAAATAATTTTTATAATAATAATTTTTCTAAATTTGCTAATACCTTTTCAAGTGGAAATTTTAATGGTGATATCCACATTGAAAATAGTTTATTTGATGTGTTTAATTGTTCAGATTCGACGTTTACAAAACTATGGTTTGATAATATACCAGAAGCAGAAATATTTAATTCAGGCATACAGGCAAATCAGTGTTCATTTAATGATGATTTATGGGTAGCTCCAAATGGTGTTGATTCACCTGCCCATGGGAGTTTAGAAAGTCCATTAAAAACTATCAGATATGCATTGGAAAATCTTTCAACATCCTTAGGAAACAATATTACAATACACTTAGACGAAGGGGTTTATTCACCTTATCAAACAGGAGAAATGTATAGTTTGAATTTACTTTCTAATATTACTCTTAAAGGTTCAGGGATGAATCAAACAATACTTGATGGTGGTATGCTTGACTTTGATCCTTATGAATATTCTTCCACAATCGCCCCAAACTCTTTAATCTTAATTAATAATTGCGAAAATATTGTTTTTTCTGATTTAAGTATAGTTGGAGGTGTTTATCAAGCGCATAATGACCCGGGATCTGGTGCAGGAATTAATATATATAATTCTGATTTAGCATTAATAAATACTAATATTAGTGCGCATTACGGTTGTGCAATATCTTCAGTTTCATCAGATTTGGATATTATGAATACTATTATATCTAGAAATAATTATGGATACTTTACTTCAACTGGTATTGAATTAAATAACTCAAATGCAAATTTATATAATGTGACAATGACAGATAATTATGGTGGCGGGATGTACCCTGAAGCTATAAATATGGATGACTCATCATATTTAAACATGATAAACTCTATAGTATGGAATAATTTATATGATACTGAGAACCTACAAATTGGATCAGGCTTTGATTATGATTTCAATGGAATAAATATTTTGTATAGTAATATTAAAGGAGGATGGGTAGGCCAAGGTAATATTTCTGAAGATCCATTATTTGTTAATCCTAGTCAAGGAATAGATGAAGGTAATGGTTTTGGTTGGGGGTGGTCTCCATTTGGAGATTATAGATTGCAAAGTATATCTCCATGTATTGATACTGGAATAGCATTCTTAGAATTAGATAATGAAATTATTATAAATATTGATCAATCAGAATTTGAAGGAGAAGCACCTGATATGGGCGCTATTGAATATTATGAATGGAATCTTGGAGATATAAATACTGATTCTACTATTGATGTTTTAGATATTGTATCTATTGTTGCATTTATTATTGGTAATCAAGAATATACTAATGAGCAATATAATTTAGCTGACTACAATCAAGATGGGGATGTTAATGTTTTAGATATTGTTCAGTTAGTAGATATAATTTTAAACTAAAACTACTCTACTTTTATATAAGGAAATTGCAGGTTTGAAGAATATCTTAAGGATAAAGTTAATAGCTAGAAAATTGATGAGCTAGATGAGCATCCTGAAAGTGACTGAGGTGGTTAATGGTAGTGAGCTACTAGCAAAATAGAAGTATTAATAGATATCTATCCTGTAAAGAATTAGATATAAAACTCTACACCTTCATTATAAATATAAAATTAAAAACGAATCTTTTCTTATGATTTCCCATTAACTAAATTTATAAATGAAAATATTTTTAAATATTTTAATCTTAATTAGTTTTTCATTTTCTGAAATTGAATTATACTCCAATCAAGATTCATATCTTGTGGGTGAGCATATTGAGGTTTATTTTTCTGGTCTTAACAGCTATGGTAGTGATTGGATTGGTATTTTTGAATCTAATGCCCCTAATGAAGAGATCCTCTATTGGAAATATACAGATGGAACACAGCAAAATAATTACAATTTTATAGATTCAGGATATGTAAGTTTTTCTCCTTTAACATTGCCAACGGGCAATTATGAATTACGATTATTTTACAATAATAATTATGAATTAATAGACTCTGTTTCTTTTTCTATTATAGATAGTTGTATAGAATTAAATAATCCTGATTTTAATGATGTTTTTAAAGTGATGACATTCAATACTTGGAACAGTGCACAATATGGCTTTGGAGGTTTGAGTCGAGTTTCAGAGATTATAGCTAGTTTAAATATTGATGTGATTGGATTTCAAGAGACTGATCCTAACTCAATCATTGAAATCAAAACATTGCTTTCTAACTATCAAGGATATGAACAGTTATATTCAACCCCTAGCGAATCAAATATATCAATTATATCTAGATTCCCAATTATTAATACATATGATTATAATTTGTATGGAATTGGAGTAGATATAATAGCTTCTAATTCTGATACAATTAAATTTGTCTCTTCTCATTTAACAGCCTATCCTTATGGGCCTTACGATTTATACGAAGGCATCTCCATTGAGGAGGTGATTAATAATGAATTATCAACAAGGTATCTAGAGAATCTAGGTATTTATAATCAAATAATTAATAACCCATTAAATAATCCAAACTTACCTGTCATTTATGTTGGCGATCATAATACTCCTTCATCATTAGATTGGCAAAATGATAATATAAATCAGAATTTTGGATTTGAAGTAAATTGGCCAGTTTCTGAATTTCTTTTAAATAATGGCTTTCATGATTCATATAGAGAAGTATATCCAAGTGTAAATGATAATATAGGATTAACATGGTCTCCTGGATATCCTAAAAATATTTTTGATAGTTGGGATATTCATGATCGAATAGATATGATATACTTCAAACATGGTGATTTCAAAAACTTATATCCCTTGGCCTCATATGTTTATGATTGTGATCCCTGGCCCTCTGATCATAGAGCCGTAATTACAGAATTTTCAATTTGCAAGAATGGTCCTATGGGGGATATTAATGTAGATGAAATAATTAACATTCTTGATGTTATTATGTTAGTAAGTGAAATTCTTGAATCCTCAAACAAATATTGTATTTATGTAAATGGTGATTTTGACTATAATCAAGACTTAGATATTTTGGATATAATCCAATTAGTTTCTTTCATTCTAAATAACTAATCTAATTAAGACAAAAATTTTAAAGCCTCTTTTATAGTGATTTTATAATTTTTAAATTAAAGTATCAATTTTTTTTAAATAAAGGTCTAAAATGATTTTTCAAAAACTTTATTACACATCAATTATAATTGTAGCTTCATTTATTTTTTCAGAAAATCCATTAGATAATTATCTAATAGGGAATAACAATTTAACAGTTATAGGAAATTTTCAAGATGGAATTGATAAAGCTCGTGATCTAGATTTTCATCCTACTATTGATAATCAACTATGGATTTTGAATCAAGGTGAAGACCCATATCCTAATAATAGTGAAAATATTACAAATGTTTGTGTCCCTGAAAATTTAGAATTGGTTTTTACAATTTATGACTCATATAGTGATGGCATTTGCTGTGAGAGTGGCGAGGGCTCATACTTAGTATCTGCATGTGATAATATTTATGCATCAGGAGGAGATTTTGAAAGCAGTGAGTCTACCACTTTTACAATTGATGATAATTGTGATAATTCTTGCGCTGCTGGTCAAGTTGAATTAATTATTAATATAAATACAGATGATTGGGCAAAGGAAACATCATGGATATTAGCAGAAAGTAATTCTGAAATAGTTCATGCCAGGCGCTTAGAGCCTGGAGGAAGTACAGTGATATTTCATGATGCAGGATTAAGTAATCAATCTTCTGAGTACAGAAAAGATTCATATTCTAGACACTTTATGCATACAGCTAGTGCTCTAGTATTTGATAATGAAGGATTTTTTGCAAATACTCTTGAATGTCAAGATGCTAATAATAATATTAATGGTTTTTTTTCAGGTCCAACTTTATGGGATTCAGATCTTTCAATTTACACTGAAATGAATCAAGAAGGCCCCTTGCTTGGTAGTCACTTAGATATGATACATCAAAGTCCCTATTCTATGGGAATAGAATATGCTGGAATTGGAAATGTTTATTGGGTTTTTGATGGGTATCATGCTTCTATTGTTAGATATGATTTTGCAACTCCTCATGAAATTGGCGGTCATGACCATTCAGATGGGATGGTGTGGAGATATGACGAGGTTGATATTACTAGAGAAAATGGCATCTCAAGTCATATGATTTTAGATGATGAATTAGAGTTTTTATATATAGCAGATACTGGTAATCAAAGAATTTTGAAATTTAATGTTAATTCTGGTAACTATAGTTATGATTTGACACCATATGGAGAATCTTTAGCCGAATATTTTATGATGGAAAATGCTGATTGGGAAATATTCATTGATCAGGGTTTAGATAAACCTTCAGGAATTGATATGTATGATGATCGTTTAGTTGTAAGTGATTATGCAACTGGTGATATTATTTTTTATGATATTTCAATGAGTCCGCCAAATGAAATAGGCCGAATACATACTGAAAATCAAAATAATATTATGGGAATTAAAATTGACTCTAATCAAAAAATATGGTATGTAAATCATGAGGAAAATAATGTTATACGTATCGATTATAGCTTAATTAATGGAGATATTAATAGCGATGGAAACGTCAATGTTAATGATATTGTTATGCTGGTAAATTATATTCTAAATGAACAAATCTCAGATAATCTAAATTTTGATTTAAATAATGATAGTGATGTAAATGTCCTGGATGTTGTTATGCTTGTAGAGCTAATTCTAAACTAATTCTATCCTCTTTAGAATTAAAAAAAAATTACACAGACTTTTTTGTTCTGTAGATTACTTTTATGAATTTTTTAATTTTATTATCACTTTTATTAAATACTATTTATGCTATAAATCTAAATTTTAATCTTTGTTATTAAAAATCAAGTAAGCCTATTTGAAAAAGACTTACTTGATTTCTATGATTTAAACTGCTACCTTTTCTGGAGACCAGCTCCAAACTAATTCACCAACCATTCTTTCTGGTGGGCCTGCAAACCATTCTTTCATACCACCCATTAACTCACTTTGTAGCTCTGCAGCATTTTCTGCTTCTTCCATAGTATTCCAACATGAGAAAGCAAATGCTTCGGTATCACTCACTTGAATACAATTTACATTTACCATTCCTTTGAATTCTGTAAATCTGTCTTCGACTGTATCCAAATAATCAACAATATTATTCATTGTTCCAGGCTTAACACTTAACTTCGTGACTCTATAAAACATATATTCTCCTTTATTTAATTTTTAAATTAAATACATTTCAATTATTAGTTAAAATTAATTTTAAAATATTATCTAATTAATTTACTTTTTTATGCACACTTTAATATTAAAAATAAATTTTAAAATAAATTGTGATTGATACATTTAGATACAAGTATTGATTGAAAAATAACTTTTTTTTATTTTATTTTTTTTTATGAGAACTGTTTTAATAATAACTATTGGATTATCGTTTGCTCAAATTGATTTGAGTTTAGATTGGTCAATTAATCAAAATTTTGAATTAAATGATGAACTAGATTTATTAATTGATAATCAAATTTCAAATTTAGATAATATGCAAGGAATTCTAATTATTCACAATGGAGCAGTAGTCAAAGAAGGTTATTTTAATGGTGGACAAGCAGATGATACCTTTAATATATGGTCAGTTACTAAAAGTTTTATATCATCTTTAATTGGTATATCTATTGATTTAAACTTTATAGAAAATATTGATTCATCAATTAATGAATATTTTAGCAATCAAGATATAGTCGATGAAATAACTGTTGAAAATTTGTTAATGATGAACTCTGGATTTCAAGATTCATTCTATTGGCCTTTTTGGTATATGCAAAGCTCAGAAAATCTATTAGCCATGCCTTTAGTATATTCAAATCAGTTTTACTACAATAATAGTGCATGTCATATAAATAGTCATTTAATTTATAATGCTACTGGATATACTCCGATAGAGTTTGCAAATATATTCTTATTTCCTCATTTAGGTATTGAAAATCCTTTTTGGCACTACGGCTATAACAACATAAGTGATGGATCATCTGGGTTACATCTTACCCTTAGGCAAATGGCAAAATTAGGACAACTTTATCTTCAAAGTGGCGTATCGGGGACTAACCAAGTGATATCTACCAACTGGGTAGAAGAATCGACTTCTATACAAATAGATACTGAAAATTTTAACTTTGGACTTCCTTTCGATAATTATGGATATTTATGGTGGAAACCAGAAAATGAAAACATTTACATTGCTTACGGTTTTGGTGGGCAATTTCTAATCGTTGATAAGCAAAATAATTTAGTAGTTGCTACAAGCTCAAATGATTGGGGGCCAGGCTCCATTGAGAACCATGAATTCAATTTAATTAATACTATATTATTTCAGATAATTCCTTTATTTAATAATCTAGATAATAATTTAGTTGGAGATTTAAATAATGATCTACAAATAAATATTCTTGATGTTGTTGAATTAGTTAGTTTAGTGCTAGATGGAAATTTTTCTAATGATGCAGATATTAATAATGATAATTATACAGATGTTATAGATATTGTCCAGTTAGTAAATATAATTTTAAATAATTTTCTAGATTAAAAATAAAACTCTTTAGCTTAACAACTAATTTTATATAAGATGTCTTTTATATTTATACACAGATTTTTGTTTTGTAAATTCTTAAATGATTTTTAGAAATATACATTTTTTTATTATATCAGTATCGCTTTCTTTTCTTTACTCAAATTCTAAAGTTACTTATGGTGCCATAGAACACTTGTTATTCAATTCAAATATTATTGGTGAAAGAAAAATTGAAATATATAGACCTATTAATTCACATATCGACAGTCAAACTATTTTTATATTTATGCAAGATGGACAAATGTTATTTGATAAGTCTATAACATGGAATAACCAGGATTGGAATATTGATGAGATTTTTAGTAATAGAAATAATAAAAATAATAACATAGTAATAATAGCTGTCTATAGTGCAAATAAATCTGGAACTGGTTTTTTTGATAATACAAACAGGTATGGTGAATATTTTCCCAAACAATCACTAAAATATTTCAATAAGAATATAAAAACATTCATATATAAAAAATTCATTGATTCTGAAAAATATGATTATTTAAAATTCTTGATTAATGAATTACTTCCATTCGTTGAGACAAAATATAATCTAAAACTTAATAAAAATAATACGGGGATTATGGGATCTAGTATGGGTGGATTATTTGCATTAAATGCTATCATGGAATATCCTGAAAGATTCGGATTTGCTGGTTGTTTCTCAGTGCATTGGATTGGCATAAAACCAATTGATTATTTATTATTATCTTTCAGAAAAAAAGTAACAAAAGACAAAGACTTAGTTGAAGGTCTAATAAAATATATTGATATGAATGTTGATAACTTAAATAGCCATAAATTATATTTTGACTTCGGAACTGATGGGCTAGATCAATACTATAGTTCTCCTCAAAAAGATATCGACAAAATTTTAACAGCTAATGAGATAAATTTTAATTCCTTGAAATTTGAGGGACATTCTCATGAAGAAAAATATTGGGCTCTTAGGTTTGAAAATGCCCTTTCTTTTTTAATTAATGAATGATTTATATATTTTGTAAATTTATCATATGAAAAAAATTATATTTCTAATTCAGGTCATTTTCATAGGTTGCTTTTCGACACCTACAGAGCAAGAGCTGTTAAATAAATCTAACCCAAATGGGATTTATGGTGAAAAAATTACTCTCTCTGAAAAACAAAAAATCAATGCACTTATCTTAAACGAAGAAAAGTACCTTGATGAGAATGTTTTTATTTCAGGCAAAATAATAGAAGTTTGTCCTATGAGAGGTTGCTGGGTTAAAATTAATGATAAAAGTTCTAATTATAATTTGAGAATAAAAGTAACAGATGGTGATATTGTATTTCCTCTATCTGCGAAAGGCAAACAAGCTGATATTCAAGGCGTATTTACCAAATTAGAATTCTCTGAAGATCAAGCGCGAAAATGGAAAATGCACTTAGCTGAAGAAAAGGGTATAAAATTAAATCTTGATGAAATTGTCCTTGACCCATCAGATCTATTTGAATTTAGAGTTAATGCCCATGGAACAAAAATTTATTAATTTTAGTAAAATGATAAATTTAAAAAACTATCAGTCTTTAAAGTCAAAATGGGCATGATTGCTCCTATTGGAGGACTCTCATTCATAATTGGATGGATTTTACTGATATATAAATTATATTTTAATAATGCTATCTAGGTTAATGTTACTAAAAAATAGTCGCTGTTGCGGAGAGGGATGTCTCATGTGCCCTTATGAACCAAAACATGTTAAAAACTCAAAAACTATTAAGAAAGAAATTGTTGAAATCTGCACAAAAGAAGAGCTTGACATTATAAATAAATTGAAAACTTCTATAAAAAGTAAGGAAATATATTATGAATAAAATATTATCTAAAACTCTAATTATATTAATGCTATCATTTTTGATTTTAAGCTGCAATACAAATTCAGATAATATCAAACTACCAAATGATATTAGATGGGTTGTAAAGTCACCTGAATATGATATTCTTTGTGAGCAAATATATAATACCGCTTGGGGAAAATTATCAAGAGTCTTAAAAAATTCAGATTCAAACTCTTGTATTGTAATGGATTTAGATGAGACTGTTCTAGATAATTCAAAATATCAAATTGATTTAACAAAAAAAGGTGAATCCTACAATCCAGAAAGCTGGTCTAAATGGGTAAACCAAAAAGAAGCTGAGCTCGTTCCAGGTGCAAAGGATTTTATAGATAATGTTAAAAAAACTAATGTGAGGATTGTATTCCTTAGTAATAGAATGGATAAAAATAAGATACCAACTATTGAAAATATGGAGCAATTAAGTATAGTTGATAGTGATGATATATTTTTATTAAGACTGAATAAAGAAGATAAAAAAGATGTTCGAAGAAGTGAAATTATTAATGGTGATGGGAGATTTAGTGAAGTTGGACCTTTAAAAGTTCTCGCCTATTTTGGAGATGCTAAACATGACTTCCCTAATGATGATAATTTTACTTTTGGTCAGAATATGTTTATGTTCCCAAATCCAATGTATGGAAAGTGGTAGGATTATGTATAATTCAAACTACTAGCATCAAATATCCTATTCCTCTATTAAAATGAATAAACTAATTGCATCCTTAATAGTTTTTAGCCTCATATATCCTCTATGTCCTGGTGATGTAAATGAAGACTACACTATAAATATTCAAGATGTAATCATCATAGTAAATGAAATTATTGATGATGTAGAGTCGAATTATTTATCCGATGTAAATGATGATGGTGATGTTGATATACTTGATATCATCACAATTATAAATATTATACTTTATAATGATGAGTATCTATGCTTAGACCCAATTAACATCACATATAATATACATAATAGCCTACCACTAGAATGGATAGCTGAATTTTACATTATCATAGAAAACCTTTCTGATTTAATTCCAGCATATCAAAATTATTATGATGAATTGACTGTTTATGCATGGAATAGTAATGTAGAAGATCCATACCCGGGAATACAAGGTGGAACCTATATTGGTGGTGCAGATGAAGGGTTTAATATGGTTCTTGAAATAAATCAAATGGAGTTTGAATGGGACCACATGCATCGCTATTCAGTTATTGCCCATGAATATTTCCATGTTTATCAGTTAAGTATAAACGAGGCGATGAATCAGCCTAATGGTGGATACAACCCAAATACCTTTAGCATTAAATGGTTAATTGAAGGCGCAGCAACAACTTTTGAATCAATGTATATTCAAAACTATTATAACTATAATTATTTTTTAAATGATCTTATTTACACCGAAATAGATGAAAGTGTCTATTCTAATCCAAATATTTTTGAAGACTATTCTAGTAACAGCGTTGATATTAATTATACCTCATCTACATTTATGGTTCTTGTACTAGCTAAAGAACTCATGAATTTAGGCCACTCAGAAGAAGATGCATTTAAAATGATTTTTGAAGAATTTATGCTAACAGGTGCTAAAAATTCTGATTGGCAAAATTACTTTATTGCTACATTTGGTTTTTCAGTTAATGAATTTTATGATTCTATTCAAACATATCCACTGAATCTTGAAAATGTAATCCCTAGTTCATCAATATCCTTACAGCAAATTTTTAATTAATCCATTATAACAAGGTGAAGCATGGGAAGGGAATCAAGGGGGTGGTATAGTCCATCGATCCCCTCATTCAGAGGATAGTAAGCAGAGATTATATATGACAATAGATTTTGTAGATTTATATTTAAGAATTTTTCAAAACCGTTCTAACATAGATATATAGCATTAAATTTGCTTCATGAATTATAAAGCCTCTTTTTTTGAGGCTTTTTTATTTATAGATTTACTTATGAAAAAATATCTTATTATAATTTTATTTTTTAACATTCTGTGCTCTGATATCCATAGAGCAAATAGTTCTAATCGAATACGATATGATTTTACAAATTATGATAATAATACTTTAGAAATAAATAATTTCAGAGATGAAGATGAATTGTTAGATTTTATTGAATCTATATTTGAATCTAACCTAATACCTGGACTATCAATTTCAGTAGTTAAAAATAATAATATAGTTTGGGAAAAACAGTTCGGCTATGCAAATATAGATGCAAATATTCCAGTAGATGAAAATACGATGTTCATTCTATCATCAATTTCAAAAACTATAACAGCAACTGCATTAATGATGCTGCATGAACAAAACTTATTTGTGCTTGATGATGATATAGATAATTTTTTGCCTTTTAATGTAAATCATCCAGACTATCCATTAACTCCAATTACTTTTAAAATGCTTTTATCACACACTTCAGGGATAAAAGATAATTGGAGTATCATGCCCTACTATGATGGTGATTCTCAAATAGAACTAAACAACTATCTTAGTCAGTATTTAATTCCTGGAGGTGAATTATATGATGATAACTCAAACTTCACTAACTCAATACCAGGTACAAATTATAATTATAGTAATATTGGAGCAGCATTAATTGGACTATTAGTTGAGGAAATTTCAAATCAACCATTCAATCAATTTTGTAATGACAATATTTTTGCTCCATTAGGAATGGATAACGCGTTTTGGTTTTTATCTGAAATTGAGAACTTAGATCAAGTAGCACTTCCATACCAAGTAACAGCTGGTAATGGTGATACATGCTATGAAATAGGTTGTGGAGTCTACGATAACTCTAATCCTTGTTTCTGTGATATGGCTTGTGTTGAATACGGAGATTGCTGTGAAGACTATGATGAAGTTTGCGGGGAAGATGGAACTGGAAGTGCTCCATCAAATTTAGTTCCATATGAAAATTATGGTTATGCTGACTATCCTTCAGGTCAATTAAGGACAACAGCAAATAATTTAGCTAATTTTATGCGTCTGTTTATTAATGATGGATATCATGAAGGGGTCAGAATTTTAAATTCAGAGACAATTGAACTAATGAAAACTATACATTTCCCTCAAGTAAGCTCTTCTCAAGGTTTGATATGGTATTATAAGAACAATAATCAATTATTTGGACATAATGGGGGCGACCTCGGCAGCTTAACTGAAATGTTTCTATCATTTACAAATAATTTAGGTGTAGTTATTTTGAGTAATTCAAGCAACTATAGCGCAATAATTCAAATTGAGGATGCTATTTTTAACTTTGCTGAGGAAAATGAATTCTCAATCACTGGAGATATTAATTCAGACAACCTTATTAATATCCAAGATATAGTTTTAACGATAAATCTAGTTTTAAATAATGAATATTCATACTTAGCAGATTTAAATGCTGACAATGGTGTAGATATTCTTGATATAGTTCAGCTAGTAAATATTATTTTAAACTAATAACAACTAGTTCTAAAAAAATCATAATTACATGTAACAAAAATAAAAATTATGATTACTGTAAATCATTGTAACATAAATTTTATGAATATTTTTAATTTTATAAATTAGAGCCTTATGAAATTACATGATGAACATAAAAGATTTAATTGGCATGTTGGTAAAACTCAAAAATTCAAATGTACTAGGTCAGAATTATGGGACATTATATCTATGCCTTCAAACTTGGAACTTTTCCATCCTTTTTGTGCAAAAAATCCAATAACAAATTGGCCCGGTATTGACTCTGCAGATACAATTCTTTACCATAATGGTCTTAAGCTTGAAAGAAATTTTATAAATTGGGAAGAAAATATAGGCTATGATTTACTTATTGGCATCAAAGATAAAGAGCAATCATTTGTTTCATGGAGAATTAAAGAAAAAGATAATGTATTAGAACTAACAATAGCAGTTTACCCCTATTTAAACAATTGCGGCTCTAAATTAACTAACTTTTTACCTTTTTTCATTATTGTCAAGCCTAGCCTATCTAATTATCTGGACTCTGTATTGAAAGGATTAGAGTTTTATACTAGAACAAATAAAAAGGTAAAAAAGAATCAATTTGGTACTCATAATTTTTTTTCAAACTAAAAATAAATGAATAAAAAGCATTTTCAAAAAATAGTTAAAGGCTACACAAGTGCCCCCATAAATAATCTATATAAACCAACAATGAAATTAGAGCTTGGTAAATGTGAAATTCAAATTGAAATATTAAAAAAATTTCATCATTCGGCAAATAGTTTACATGGATCCGTTTACTTTAAAATGCTAGATGATGCAGCTTGGGGAGCTGCAAATAGTTACATTGAAGATGTTTTTTTATTTACATATAGTTTTAACATTTTTCTAACTAAGCCCGTATCAAAAGGAACAATAAAATCTATTGGGAATGTCATAACTAAATCTGATAAAAAAATTGAGGCACAAGCAAGATTATATGATTATTCAGGTGATGAGATAGGTCATGGGTCTGGTGTTTTTATGAAAAGCAAAAATTTATTAAAAGATGCAATAGGATTTAATGAAACAAGAAAACAGTAAGGAATAATATGGACTTTATTTTACCACTAAGCATAATGGCTTTTTTAAAAATATTTTTAACCTATAGATTATTGTTTATGGCATATGGCCATTTAAAAAATAAAGATCTAAAGCTAAGTCAATTTCGTTTATATGAAGGAGATTTTCCAGATAAATTATGGTCAGCAAGGTATCAATTTCAAAACATGTTTGAGGTACCAATACTATTTTACTTATTATGTGTACTTCATATTATTTTCGATAATTATACTCAAACAGATATCATTCTTGCGTGGGGATTTGTATTTTTTAGAGTACTTCATTTTTTCACTAGACTTAAAAATCAAAGAGATTTAAATATAAGAACTAGAACATATACCTTTATACTAAGTCTCATTTGTTTATCAGCAGGATGGGTGAATCTTATTTTAAATTCTTATTTTTAAAAAATATTTCAATATATTTTTTTAGAGGCTATTTACAGTGATTAGATTATTTCGTAGATTACTGAACATGAAAAATTTCAGTGTAATAATTATTTTTATCAATTTACTTTTTTCAGATGGCCCCTTTACAGTAGAAACAATTACAGAACAAGATGGCCTTAGAAATGGTCCTGAATATTCAGGTGGAATAGCTTACTACCCTATAGATGCTGATGGGCCCTTACCTATAATTGTTATGGTGCCAGGCTTTGTTAGTCCAATTTCATCAATTGAAGATTGGGGGCCATACTTGGCTTCTCATGGAGTAGTAACCATGTTTGTCAATGTAAACAATATTTTTGATGATCCATATGAGAGAGCTGATGCTTTATTAGATGGACTAATATCATTAAAGCTTGAGAATGATAGAATAAATTCACCATTATTCAATATGCTAAATATTAATGATGTTGCTGTTGGTGGTTGGTCTATGGGTGGTGGCGGAGCTCAATTAGCAGCGCAGCAAGATACATCCATTAAAACTGTGGTAGCTTTATCTGCCTGGCTTCAAAATTCAAATGATTCATACAATAACAATACTCCTATTATTTTTTTTAGTGGTCAATTTGATAATGTTGCTTCAAATAACTTTCATACAAACGTATTCTACAACAATACTCCAAATGATATTGATAAATTATTATTTGAAATAACATGGGGAAATCATAATACGGTTTGCAGTCCATACAATAATGAAGAGATGGGTTTAAAAACTTTATATATGATAGAAAAATATATTCTAAATGATGCAACGAACTGTGAATTATTAATTGAAAGTCCAGCTGATGCTTCAGATTTTTCAACAAATATTGAATGTATTCCCGATCTACCTGGTGATTTAAATCAAGATTTTTTATTTAATATTCAGGATATAGTTTTATTAGTAGATATAATTTTAAACAATGAATTCTCTGAGGCTGGTGATTTGGATTATAATGGCGTTGTAAATATTTTGGATGTAATTCAATTAATAAGTATAATTCTAGATTAAATTAAAACTATAAGCCAAACTCAGGCTCAACTCACACAATCTTTACAGCGCCCTATCAATAAATGTTCTGCGCTTTTAATTGTATAGTTTGGAATATCTGGTATCTGGATTGTCACTGGAAGACAGGATGAAGTACCACAATCTTCACATAAAAAATGTGGGTGTATCTCAGGCTCATTGTTAAAGTCAGTATTACTAGCTCCCTTTGCATATCTTTTAAGCCCATCTTGATCAACAAATGAATGTAATATTCTAGAATCCTCAAGTCGATCCAAAATTCGATAAACAGTAGTTTTATCCATTTTTTTATTGAATTTATCTATTAGTTCAATAACTGAAATAGCTTCATTGCTTTTATTGAACTCTTTAAGTAATAATTTTACTGTTTTTGTTTTCCTAATAATGCTCATTTTTCCTACTGCAATTAAGTTGCATTAAACAATTTATTATATGTAATTTAATGCCCGGTAATTACCGTACAATAAATTATTAGAAATTTAAATTTTATGCTAAATATTTCGTTACAAAAATCTGATACAATTGGCGCCCTATCTAGTGGACTTTGCATGATTCATTGCATGGCTACTCCATTCTTTTTCTTTGCCGCAACTTGTTCTGCTACCTGCTGTACGGCTGCACCTCTATGGTGGCAGTGGATGGACTACTTTTTTTTATTAGTTTCTTTTGCAGCTGTAAAATTTTCAACGAATTCAATAAATAATAAATTAATTAATTATGGCTTATGGACAAGCTGGATAGGGTTACTTTTTCTTGTATTAAATGTAAAGTTTTTATGGTTCAACATTCCAGAGAACACAAAATTTATTCCTGCTTTTTCACTTATAGGGTTTCATCTCTATAACATTTGGTATTGCAAATGTGAATCTAAGGAATGTTGTTAACTTATATGAATGCTTTATGAAGAAGATTTTAATAACATATAATATTTTATTTCTACTACTTGGAAATACTTTATTTTCAAGCATTCATCTTTTACATCATCATGGTCATTGTCATGATAATAAAAATGTTGAATGCCAAGAATGTATAGTTATTGACAGCTCTAATACTTTTATTTTACTAGATAATGAATTAAAATTTATAACCAAAATAACCTACGAACTTTTTGAAAACGCTCTTAATTCTATATTACATTTAAGAAGTAAGGTTTTTTTATCAAGAGCCCCCCCTACTACCTCTACAATCAATGATTTTCATTGATTTGATTTTTAGAATAACATATAGTTTTATTATTATTTATCTAAATTGTTTAGATAAATATTTCAATTAGGAGATTTAAAATGCAATTATTATTAAGATTTTTATTTTTATTTACAATTGGCTTCATGTATGCAGATTGTGAACAGTATACTAATGAAGTAGATTGTGGTATGCATTCAGAGTGTGAATGGCATGCTGATGAAATGGCGTGTGAAGATGCAGGAAGTGATGACCATGATGATCATGAAGCAGCTGGTAATGTTATTGAGGTAACTGGTTTATCTGAAGGAGCTACAACTTTTACTTTATCAATTATGCATGATGGACATGCAGATTATACTTCAATGCCTATCTATATAGATGTTCATGGTGACGAAGAAGGTGATGATGGTCACGATGGTGAGCACAGTGATGATGGACCTCCAGAATGTTTCTTAGATTGTCCAAATATTCAAACCTTAGCTGATTGGAATTCAGGAATCATAAACTTAACAACAGATGAAGTTTGTACAATTTATACAAGTTGGGAAAATGATACTTGTACTTCTGATTGTGACGCTGATAATACAGCTTTTATCAATGAAGTGATTTCTACATGTACTGAGTGTCTAAGTGCTGGAAATTGCGATGAGATGGTGGATGAAGAAGAACACTGCGAAGACTTCTTAACTGAAGCTGATTGTGGTATGCA
>CENX01074198.1_pt1 | contig 26399 bp, 23 predicted proteins | sample 361321 | NCBI WGS metagenome assembly CENX01 (sample SAMEA2619678, study PRJEB7988) | marine metagenome | isolation source: saline water (ENVO:00002010), including | reverse complement strand
TGAACTGATACGCTCTGACCTTTAGAGGGTCTCTTTTTATTACCCTTTTTATTAATCTTATAATATAAACCAGATTGAGTTTTATCCATACTCCCAATAAGTTTATTAAATTGTTTTTCATCAGTTTTATTTTTAAAATTGTTTGAATTTTGCTTGTCATTAATAAATTTTTCTAATGCTTTACTTGCATTCCATTTTTTTGCTTGTTCCCCAACTCTAATAATTTCAATATTATTAATTAAGTCATCTTGCTCGATTAAATTAACAACATCTAATCCATCGGTAACTTTTCCAAAAACAGTGTGCTTACCATCTAACCAGTTGGTAGGAACATGAGTAATAAAAAATTGACTACCGTTTGTTCCTGGACCAGCATTTGCCATTGATAAAGTACCTGGTGAACCATGATTTAATTCATCAGAAAACTCATCATCAAACTGATAACCCGGTCCCCCTGAACCCTTTCCATGGGGGCAACCTGCTTGAATCATAAAATCTTTTATTACTCTATGAAATTTAATTCCGTCATAAAAAGGAATACCGATATCCTTATGATCATTTTTAATTTCACCCTCAGCTAAACCAACAAAATTTCCAACGGTTCCCGGTGTAATTTCATATGTTAAATTAGCAATAATATCTCCTTTAGTAGTATTTAGTTTTGCATACAGTCCATTTTTCATTTTTTTATTTTTAATTTATATAAATACATTTAATTATCAACATTTAATCAAAAATTAATTGGCTATTTCTGATAAAAACTTAATTCTAAATAATCGCAATTCATCTTCGTCAAAATCATCTCCAAAGTTTTCGATTGCATTTTTAATATTATCCGTTTCAGAATTTATAAAATAATCGTGAAGTTCATTTTGTGAATCTTCATCTAGAATTTCATTTACATAATAATTAATATTTAGTTTGGTTCCAGAAAAAACAATTGTTTCCATTTCAGATATTAGTTGATTTAAACTCATAACTTTTGAGGAGGCAATATCCTCCAATGGGATTTTTCTGTCTATACTTTGAATTAAATATAACTTAAGTGAAGAATTTGATCCAGTACTTTTAATAATGAGATCTTCAAGTCTTAAAATTTCATTTTCTTCAACATATTTATTGATTAACTCTAAAAAGGGTTTGCCAAAACGCTTTGCTTTTCCCTCTCCAACCCCAACTATATTTGATAATTCAGAAATTAACAAAGGATATTTGATTGCCATTTCCTTGAGTGAGTTTTCTTGAAAAACCACATAAGGAGGAATTTTATTTTCTTTAGCAATTTTTTTTCTTAAATCTTTTAAATTACGAATCAAAATCTCATCATATTCTATATTTTCAAACGTTTTTATATTTGAATTGATTTTATTAATTGACTTTTGTCTAATTTCAAATTTATATGGGGATTTTAAATACTCAATTCCTTTCGACGTCAACTTAATTATTCCATAAGTTTCTATTTCTTTTTTTATGAAACCTGATATAATTGACTGATTAATTAATCCAATCCAGTAATCTTCATTTTTATATTTACCTTCTCCAAAAAATGACTTTAAATGAGCTTTACGAGCTACAATTAAGGCATTTGTATTTCCAGTCAATACTTTAACTATTTCGTTTGACTTATATGATTCTTTTGTTTCCATAACAGCTTTAAGTAATAATGATAATTCATTTCCAACCTCAACTGAAGTTGTAGGAAATTTCATATTATCATCATTTTTTGCACCATCACCATTTTCAGGATCAAAGCTTTCACCAAAGTAGTTTAAAATAAATTGTCTTCTAGATGATAATGTTTCAGCATATGCAACAACTTCATCCAACAAGGTTTTTCCAATTTCCTTTTCGGCAATTGGCTTAGCTTGAAGAAACTTTTCTAATTTTTCAATATCCTTCTTTGAATAAAATGCAACACAATATCCTTCACCACCATCTCTTCCTGCTCTACCAGTTTCTTGATAATAACTTTCAATGCTCTTAGGCATGTCATTATGTATGACAAATCTAACATCAGGCTTGTCGATACCCATTCCAAAAGCTATAGTTGCAACTATAATATCACAATCTTCGTTTAAAAATGAATCCTGATTACTTGCTCGTGTTTTGGTATCAAGACCAGCATGATAAGGAAGTACCTTAATGTTATTTACTTTAATAACTTCTGTCAATTCTTCCACTCTTTTTCGTGAGAGACAATATATTATACCTGATTTTCCTGAATTTTTTTTTATAAACTTTATTATTTCACTATCAATATTATCAGTCTTAGGTCTAACCTCGTAAAATAAATTAGGTCTATTAAAAGAACCTTTGAAAATTTTTGCATTTTGAATATTTAAATTTTTCATTATGTCATCTTGAACCTTTATGGTCGCGGTGGCAGTCAATGCTATGATTTTTGAGTTTGATTTTATATTGTTAATAATAGTATTTAGGCTTCTGTAATCTGGCCTAAAATCATGACCCCACTCAGAAATACAATGAGCTTCATCGATTGCAAAAAAAGAAATTTCGATTTTTTTTAAAAAAGAAATAGTTGATTCTTTGGTCAATGATTCAGGAGCTAAATACAAAAGCTTTGTTTTTCCTAAAATAATATCAGTTTTTACTTGTTCAAGTTCAGACTTATTTAAAGAGGAATTAAAAACATGTGCAACACATTTGTTTGTAGATATACCTCTAATGAAATCAACCTGATTTTTCATTAATGCTATTAAAGGGGAAACAATAATAGCAGTTCCATCACTTATAAGCGCAGGCAATTGGTAACATAATGATTTACCAGCACCAGTAGGCATAACAACGAATGAATCATTACCTCTTAAAAGATTATTCACAACTGGTTTTTGAAGACCTTTAAAATTTGAAAAACCGAAAAATTTCTTTAAACTTTCTTCTAAACTTACCTCCCTCATCGAGATCGATGCTTATTCATAAATTAGCTACATTTGTACACAGTTAAATATACAATTTTCTTTTTGAAAAATTTAAAAGTATTTCGATTTGATATCTAAAAAAAGTATTATAGAAAGGGCAAAAATGACCATATTAATGGAAGCAGAAGCTATTAATAATTTAGTCAATTATATTGATGATAGTTTTTTGGATGTAGTTAATTTAATTGCAAATTCAAAAGGAAGAGTAGTCGTTACAGGTATTGGTAAAAGTGGAGTGATTGGATTAAAAATTGTAGCTACTTTTAACTCAACAGGAACTCCTTCAATTTTCATGCATGCTGCAGATGCAATACATGGTGATCTTGGAATTATTCAGAAAGATGATATTGTAATATGTATTTCAAAAAGCGGTAATTCTCCAGAGATTAAGAGTCTAATTCCTTTTTTGAAAAAAGAAAAAAATATTCTTATTGGAATGACTTCTGATCTTAATTCTTTTTTATCAACTAATTCTGATTTCATAATAAATACTCCTGTATCAAAAGAAGCTTGTCCAAACAACCTTGCTCCCACTACAAGTACCAGTGTTCAACTGGCTATGGGAGATGCTCTTGCCATGTGTCTACTTGAACAAAATAAATTTGAGGCTAAAGATTTCGCAAAATATCATCCTGGTGGAAATTTAGGTAAAAAGTTATTTCTCACCTTAGGAGAAATGATCAATTCCAAAAGCCAACCAAGTGTTGATATTAACGATCCATTAAAAAATGTAATAAATGAAATAACATCAAAAATGTTGGGTGCTACTGCGGTATTAAATGTAAATAAAGTCATTGGAATAATTACTGATGGAGATATAAGAAGAATGTTAGAGGAAAATGAAACATTTAAAGATAAGACGGCTTCTGATATAATGACATATAATCCAATATGCCTTAATCATAATGTTTTAGCTGTAGAAGCAACAAAAATGATGAATAAAAAAAATATTAATCATGTAATTGTATTAAAAAACAGCAACTATTTAGGAATTATTCATGTCTTGGATTTGATTAAAGAGGGAATAAATTGATGAAAGATCCAAATCAAATGTCATTTCTTGACCATTTAGAGGAGCTGCGGTGGCATCTGATAAGGTCTGTTATTTCAATACTAATTATTGGGACATTAGCATTTATTTTTAAAGATTTCATTTTTAATACTTTGTTATTCGGTCCAAAAAATATCAATTTTATAACATACGAATGGTTTTGTAATGTAAGTCAAATACTAGGTCAAGGAAATAGTTTTTGTATAGAAGAAATGCCTTTTAGAATTCAAAGTCGGACTATGGCTGGTCAATTCTCAGCTCACCTCTGGACCTCTATATTAGCAGGTTTTATAGTTTCTTTCCCTTATGTTTTGTATGAATTATGGAAGTTCATAAGTCCAGGTCTAAATGATTATGAGAGAAGGAATGCTAGAGGGTTTATTTTAATAGCTTCCTTGTTATTTTTTGTAGGTGTACTTTTCGGATACTATGTAATAACCCCTTTATCAATAAATTTTTTAGGCAATTACTCAGTAAGTGATGAGGTTTTTAATGATTTTGATCTTTCAAGTTATATAAGTTTACTTAGAGCATCAGTTTTAGCTTCAGGATTAATTTTTGAACTCCCAATTATAATATATTTTTTTACAAAAATTGGATTAGTAACTCCAAAGTTTTTAAAATCAAATAGAAAATTTGCTTTAGTAATATTGCTATCCTTATCTGCTATTATAACTCCCCCTGATATAGCAAGTCAGATTATAGTTTGTATACCTCTTCTAATTTTATACGAAGTCAGTATTTTTATATCAAAAATAGTTTATTCAAAACAAGAAAATATAAATTCTAATATTAGTTAATGAAATTAAGAGCTGAAAATATAGAAAAATCATATAGAGGAAAAGGTTTGGATGACTTTTTTACAAAAAAAGTAGTTGTTAATAAAATCTCTTTAACATTAAATCAAGGTGAAATAGTTGGTCTACTTGGTCCAAATGGAGCCGGTAAAACTACATCATTCTATATGATAGTTGGACTTATTAAACCAGATAATGGAAAAATATATATAGATAATGATGAAATAACTGATTTTCCAATGTACAAAAGAGCACAAAATGGTATTGGATACCTTGCTCAAGAGGCTTCAGTATTCAGAAAAATGAGTGTTGAAGAAAATATTTTAAGTGTTCTACAATTAACAAAATTATCTAAGTCAGATCAAAAATTGAAGATGGAGTCATTACTTAAAGAATTTGGACTAACTCAAATACGAAAAAACAGAGGTGATCTCTTATCTGGTGGCGAAAGAAGAAGAACTGAAATAGCGAGAGCATTGGCAACCGATCCTAAGTTTGTTTTATTAGATGAACCTTTTGCTGGGGTTGACCCAATTGCTGTAGAGGATATTCAAAAAATTATATCTCATCTTAAAAAGAAAAATATCGGAATATTAATAACTGATCATAATGTTCAAGAAACATTAGCAATTACAGATAAAACATACCTTATGTTCGAAGGTAAAATTTTAAAAGAGGGTTCACCAGAGGAATTGGCAAAAGACGATATGGTAAGAAAAGTTTATTTAGGAAAAAACTTTGAGCTAAGGAAAAAGTAATTCATAATAGAAGATTAAAATATCTTTATTAAAAAATATTCAAATACAAATTGATTTGAAAAAAGTCATCAACATTGAGGAAAAACTTAATAAATTCAACGATCATTGGTCACCAAAAATTATTGCTGATTTCAATAATCATGATATAAAACTAGTTAAACTTAAAGGGGAGTTTGTATTACATAAACATGATGAAACAGATGAGGTTTTCATTGTTTTAGAAGGTGTTTTGAAGATTAAATTTAAAGATAAAATTCAGATTATAAACAAAGGTGAAATGATTGTAATCCCTCGTGGAGAAAATCATAAGCCATTTTGTGATAAGGAATGTAAAATATTAATAATAGAAAAAAAAAATACTATTAATACGGGAAATAATTTTAATGATTTAACTTCTCCAAACGATATTTGGATATAAATAAGTACTTAAATTAAGATTGAAATAAAATCCAGTTTCTTGTTGCTGAAAGCAATAAATAATTTAGAATAATTATTGGAAATGCTGCGCCTTGAAAATAATATATTAATGGGATTGAAGATAAAGAAAGTATAATAGGATAAATTATAATACTTAATCTTAAGTTAGAATTATTTTTAAATGAAAATAATCTCCAATTACTATTCATCAAAAAAACAAAAAGGCAAACTAAAAATATCAAAACATGAGGAGACTTTAAATAATATGATATAAAAAAAAAGGATGGATTATTAATAAGTACTGGTAAACTACAAAAAAATATAGCGTTAGCTGGTGTTGGCAAACCAAAAAAATCAAAAGATTTTGATTCTCTAATATTAAACCTTGCTAATCTGAATGCCGCGCCCAATGGAATCAAAAATGACACTAGAGCTATGGGGGCAATTGAAAAAATAATATCATTGTTAAATAAATTTAATTTGAAATGACTTATTATAACTCCACTCCTTAAAAATAATTGATAAACTACTATCCCAGGAACAAAGCCGCTTGTAATCAAATCTGCAAGAGAGTCTAATTGTAATCCTAGTTTACTTGAAACATTAAATAATCTGGCTACAAGTCCATCAAATAAGTCAAAAAAAACTCCCAAAAGAACAACTAAAAAGGCTGCATCAAATTGATTTAAGGTTGCGAGAACAGATGCAACGCATCCACACATTAAATTTGCTGCAGTTATTAAATTTGGTATATATTTTATCATAATTAATATATGTGACTCAAAAAAACAAATATTTATGTTAATTGAAGCTAAAAAGTTTAAAAAAAATTAACTTTCAAGAATAAATGGGATTAAATAAGACTCATATATCATTATGCTTAATTTCAGCATTTCTGTTTTTTGCAGGATGGCCAACTTTTGGTAATCCAGTATTTCTTTTTTTAATTTTTGTTCCAATTTTTTTTATTCAAAAAAAAATTAATGAAGACAACAATAAGAATAAAAACTTTAGAGTCTGGTTTTATAGCTATTTTACTTTTTTGCTCTGGAATTTATCAACAACATGGTGGTTGATAAACGCATCATTATCTGGAATGATTATCGCAAATACATTTAACGCATTATTTTTTAGTATTATTTTTTTGTTTTATCAATGGGGAAGAAAAAGACTTCCATCAAACGGTTCCTATATTTTACTAATTAGCACATGGGTTTCTTTTGAGAAACTTCATTTACTTTGGAGTATATCGTGGCCATGGCTAAATCTGGGTAATGGGTTTTCAGATTACATTTACTGGGTTCAATGGTATGAGTATACCGGTACAATGGGTGGTACATTATGGATATTAATACTAAATATTGGTTTTTTTGAAACTTTTAAAAATTTAAAGAAACCTTATATGATTAAAAATACTCTGAACAAGAGCATAAAACTATTTCTCGGAATTACATTTCCAATTCTAATTTCCTTACTGATTTACATAAATCATGAGGATTCATTAAATAAAATCAAAGTTGTCTTGGTTCAGCCAAATATAGATCCATATGATGAGAAATATATTTATTCTAATCAAGATTTACTTGAGAAATTTAATAAACAAATTGAAAAATATAAAAATACAGATATAGACTTCATACTTTTACCAGAAACCTACTTTTCTGAGGGTTTTGGTGAAAGGCTAAATGGATTTGAAATAAATGAGTTTAACAAAAAAATTAAATCATCCCTGGACGAATTTAAAAAAACTCAATTAATTAGCGGTATTCAATTTTATAATACATATTCAGATCAAAATAAAACTAAAACTTCAAATAAAATAAAAAAAAATTTATGGGTAGATTATTATAATTCTGCGATCTGCTTTTCCCATGAGGAAAAAACAAATTATTATCACAAATCAAAATTAGTTGTAGGGGTTGAAACACTCCCTTATTCTGAATATATAATGCCAATTTTTGGAGAATATATGGTTGATCTTGGGGGAACCGTGTCCAATAGAGTTACTCAAAAAAATAGATCTGTTTTTTATCATCATCAGAAAAAAATAATTTCTGCTCCAGTCATTTGTTATGAATCAATTTATGGAGAATTTAGTACCGAATATATTAGGTTAGGTGCAGACTTCTTAGCCGTAATCTCAAATGATGCATGGTGGGGAAACACTCAAGGTCATAAACAATTACTTAGCTATACCAGGTTGAGAGCTATAGAAAATAGAAGGTCTATAGCTAGGAGTGCAAATACAGGAATCTCAGCTCTTATAAATGAAAATGGAGAATATTTAAAAAAACTCGATTATGGTTTAGAAGGAACTATAGCTGGAGAAATACCGATAGTAAAAAAAATTACCTTCTACACCAAGTATGGAGATTATATTGGCCGCATTAGTGTTTTAATATTTCTGCTCTATTTTTCTGTCGCAGTTAGTGGAAGATTTAAAAAAAAAATACATAATTTTTAATTTTTTTTAAATTATAATAAAAAAAGTAACAAAAAGTTGTTCAGTTTAATAAAGATTATATTTTTGCAAAAAAATAATTATAATGTATTGGACATTAGAACTTGCTTCATACCTGAGTGATGCACCATGGCCAGCAACAAAAGATGAATTGATAGACTTTTCAATTCGTACGGGAGCTCCTCTTGAAGTAGTTGAAAATCTTCAATCTATGGAAGATGAGGGTGATATATATGAGTCAATTGAGGAAATATGGCCTGATTTTCCGACTGAAGAGGATTATCTATGGAATGAAGATGAATATTAAAGTCAATTTCAAATTGATAAAAAGTCTCTTGAAAGGCTTCTTTTTTGCGTACATTTGAATGTCTAAAATTCAATTTTAATGACTTTTTTAAATAATATTCTCAAAACTTTCCTTGGTGATAAAGCAGAAAAAGATGTATCCAAAATTAGACCATTTGTAGCTGAAATCAATCAAATTCAAGAACAATTTCAGGATATCAGTAATGATGAATTGAGAAATAAAACTCAAAACTTAAAAAATATAATTAGTCAGTCTAGATTCCATATAGATGAGGAAATTAAAATCTTAGAAGTCAAAATTGAAGATTCCACTGATTTCGAAGATAAAGAAAAATTGTATCTAGAAATAGATTCTCTTGAAGAGAACGCTGATCAAATCATCAAAAAAAAATTAGATGAGATACTTCCTGAAACATTTGCTGTAGTTAAGGAAACAGCTAGAAGGTTTAAGGACAACTCTTTTTTAGAGGTATCCGCAACTAACTATGATCGTTTACTTTCTGCCAATCACGATTACATAGAACTAAGAGGTAGCAAAGCTATTTGGAAAAACCATTGGGATGCTGCTGGTAAACCTATTACTTGGGATATGGTTCACTACGATGTTCAATTAATAGGTGGAATTGCTCTTCACCAAGGTAAAATTGCAGAAATGCAAACTGGAGAGGGAAAAACATTGGTTGCAACTCTTCCAGTATTTTTAAATGCCTTAACAGGTAAAGGCGTGCATCTAGTCACTGTAAATGATTATCTAGCTAAAAGAGATAGTGCTTGGATGGCTCCGTTATTTCAATTTCACGGGCTAAGCGTTGATTGTATTGATTATTATAGACCAAATAGCGAAGAAAGAAGAAATGCTTATTTAGCTGATATAACTTATGGTACGAATAATGAATTTGGGTTTGATTATTTGAGAGATAATATGGCTCATAGACCTGAGGATTTGGTTCAAAGAAAACATCATTACTCAATTGTTGATGAAGTTGATTCAGTACTAATTGATGACGCAAGAACACCACTTATTATTTCAGGTCCAACACCAGAGGGAGATAGACACGAATTCAATCAGCTAAAACCTCAAGTTTCAGAATTAGTTTCAAAGCAAAAATCTCTTCTGAGTGGTTTATTATCAGAAGCCAAAATAAAAATTAAAGAAGGTGATAATGAAAAAGGAGGTAAAATTCTTTACACTGTATTTAGGGGTCTACCAAAAAATAAAGCTTTAATTAAATATTTGAGTGAAGAGGGTATAAAACAGTTACTTCAAAAAAACGAGAATTTTTATATGCAAGACAATAATAGAAACATGCATATAATTGATGCTGAATTATACTTTGTTATCGATGAAAAAAATAATCAAATTGATTTAACAGAAAAAGGAACAGAATTACTGTCTAGCAAAAGCAATGATGTGAATTTGTTTATCTTACCAGATATTGGATCTGAAATTGCAATTATAGAATCAGAGGGGTTAGAACCGGAAAAAGAAGCTAAGAAAAAAGAACTTCTTTTCAAGGACTTTAATATTAAGAGTGAGAGAATACATTCTATGAATCAACTTCTAAAAGCTTATACGTTATTCGAAAAAGACATCGAATATGTTGTGATTGACAATAAAGTAATGATAGTTGACGAGCAAACTGGAAGAATCATGGAAGGTAGACGTTACTCAGATGGTTTACATCAAGCAATTGAGGCGAAAGAAAATGTAAAAATTGAAGCTGCAACACAAACATTTGCTACAGTAACTTTACAAAATTATTTTAGAATGTACCAAAAACTTTCTGGAATGACTGGAACAGCTGTTACTGAAGCAGGTGAGTTTTGGGAAATATATAAATTAGATGTAATAGAAATACCAACAAACAGACCAATAGCACGAAGAGATGAAAATGATTTAATTTATAAAACCAAAAGAGAAAAATATAATGCTGTTATTAATGAAGTTACTGAACTATCAAATAAAGGCAGACCAGTATTAATTGGAACAACATCAGTTGAAATTTCAGAATTATTGAGTAAAACATTAACAATTAGAAAAGTTAAACATAATGTTCTTAATGCTAAACTACATAAAAAAGAAGCTGATATAGTTGCAGAGGCGGGAAATCCGGGAATTGTAACAATTGCAACAAATATGGCTGGTAGAGGAACCGATATTAAACTCTCAAAATCTGTTATAAATTCTGGAGGCTTGGCAATTGTTGGAACTGAAAGGCACGATTCAAGGAGAGTAGATAGACAGTTGAGAGGACGCTCAGGAAGGCAAGGAGATCCAGGTAGCTCACAATTTTTTGTGTCTCTAGAAGATAATTTAATGAGATTGTTTGGCTCCGAAAGAGTTGCGAAGGTTATGGATAAAATGGGATTGGAAGAAGGTGAAGTGATCCAACATTCTATGATGACTAAATCAATTGAAAGAGCACAAAAAAAAGTTGAAGAAAATAATTTTGGTATTAGGAAAAGATTACTTGAATATGATGATGTAATGAATTCTCAGCGTGAGGTGATATATAAAAGAAGAAGAAATGCTTTAAGTGGAGATAGATTAAAACTAGATATAGCTAATATGTTGTATGATACATGTGAGGATATCGTAACTAGAAATAAAAGCTCTAATGATTTCAAAAATTTTGAATTTGAGATAATTAGTAATTTTTCTGTAACGGCTCCCATTAAACTGAAGCAGTTTGAAGATTTAGATGTCGAATCATTAGTAACCGACTTATACTCCTTTTTATTAAACTTTTATCAAAATAAAACCAAATCTAATTCTAAAATTGCATTTTCTGTGATAAAAAATGTTCACGAAAACCCAGGAAATAAGTTTGAAAGAATTGTTGTTCCTTTTTCAGATGGAGTTAAATCAATCAATGTGGTCACTGATTTAAAAAAAGCATATGAATCAAAAGGTGAAAAATTAGTTGATGATTTTGAACGAAATATTTCTTTAGCGTTTATCGATGATATATGGAAAACACATTTGAGAAAAATGGATGAACTCAAACAGTCGGTTCAATTAGCTGTCCATGAGCAAAAAGACCCACTATTAATATATAAATTCGAGTCGTTTGAACTTTTTAAAGAAATGATTAATCAACTGAACAGAGATACTCTATCATTTTTAATAAAAGGAAGTTTACCCTCTCAAAATGAGTCAGCTATTCAAGAAGCAAAACAAACTAAAAAAAGTCAAAATTTTGCTACACAAAAAGATGAAATTCTAAACACAGATCAAGTAGCAGCAAAGAATAGAAATATTGGAGCTGGTGCAAGTTACAACAATACTAAAGTAGAAACTATTGTAAGAGAAAAACCAAAAATTGGAAGAAATGAAAAAGTCACAATTAAAAATATTAAAGACGGGACTTCAAAAAAAATTAAATTTAAACAGGCTGAAATATTAATTAGTAAAGGTGAATGGGTTTTAGTCGATTAATAAATCTTTAAAAATAGTTTTACTTTATTTGTATAAAAATTAAATCAAACGATGGAAGAATATGTAAATGCTCTTTTAATTGCAATACCTAGTTTTACCCTTCTAGTACTTATAGAAATAGGCTACGGTCACTATAAAGGATTTCAAACCTATAGTTTTTATGACACTCTTACTAGTTTAACTTCTGGAATGACTCAAATAATAAAAAATTCATTAGGACTAATTATTATTCTTATTTCATATCCCTTTTTACTTACTAAACTATCAATTATAAGTCTAAATGATACATATTTATTATGGATTTTGGCATTTATATGTATTGACTTTTCCCAATATTGGATTCATCGTCTCAAACACAAAGTAAATATCTTCTGGAATATACATGTAATTCATCATAGTAGTGAAGAGTTTAATCTTGCGTGTGCTTTGAGACAAAGTATATCTAATTTAATAGGTTTTACGGCATTTTTTTTAATTCCAGCAGCTGTTTTAGGAATTCCTTATAAAGTAATTTCAATTCTGACTCCACTTCATCTATTTGCACAATTTTGGTACCATACTAGGCACATAGGAAAATTAGGAATTTTAGAATACATAATTGTAACACCGTCTCAACATAGGGTTCACCACGCTATTAATCCTGAATATATAGATAAAAATCTTTCAGCAATTTTTTGCATATGGGACAGAATTTTTGGTACTTTTCAAGAGGAACTAGAGAATATTAAGCCAGTGTATGGAGTACTAAAACCTGTTCAAACCTGGAATCCATTTTGGATCAATTTTCAACACTTATGGAGGCTTATTAAAGATGCATATTACACTAAGGACTGGAAAGATAAGTTCTACATATGGTTTAAACCAACTGGTTGGAGGCCAAATGATGTAGAAAAAAAATATCCAATAGAAACAATTACAAATGTTTATCAACAAATAAAATATAAAACTGAAGAAAATTTTGAGAATAAGCTATGGGCAATCATTCAGTTTCTTGGGATTAACTCAATACTTTATTATTTTTTATTTTTTTATTCAAATTTAAAACCAATAAATCGTTTTGAACTAGGATTTATTATTATGATAAGTATTTTTGGGTTTACATCATTTATGGATGGTCATAAATGGGCTAAAAAATTCGAATTTTTTAGATGTACTTTAATTTTAGTTTACTTTTTAATTCCTTTAAATTGGAATACATATACAGAGACTTCTATAATATTTGTTTACACTTTATTGATTTATTTAGGTCTAACATTAATGAGTTTGTTTATTATTTCCCCTCCAAAAAGAGTTGTAAATGCAACATCAGATTGATTATTTATTAATTGGACCTGCTTATCCATATAGAGGAGGTATAGCAGACTCACAAAATCAATTGGCGTTAAGTCTGACCGAATTGGGCAAAAAAGTAAAACTTTACACTTTCACAAAACTCTATCCAAATTTCTTATTTCCTGGCGTAAGTCAATTTAGTAAAAAAACTATACCTAAATCATTGAGTATTGAAAGGTGTATTCATAGCTATAATCCGATAAATTGGTTTAAAGTTTCAAAAAAAATAAATCATATTGAACCTAAAGTAGTAATTTTTAGATATTACACCCCTTTACTTTCAATATGTTATTTCAATTTAATCAGATCTCTAAGTAATAAAATCAAAGTAGTTGCTTTAGTTGATAATTGGATTCCTCACGAAACAAGAATTTTTGATCAAATTTTGAATAAAATTTTTTCAAAAAAAATTAATCGGTTTTTAACCTTATCTGAAAATATCTCTTTAGAATTAGAAAGAGATTTAAAATCTCCAATATTCAAAGGTTTTCACCCAATAAGTAAAAATCTTCCAAAGAAACTATCAAAAACATATTCTAGAAAAAAATTAGGTTGGGATACAGAATTTCCTATTATTTTATTTTATGGTTTAATCAGATCATATAAAGGCTTAGATCTACTAATTAAGTCTTTTAATGAGTCTCCAATATCTGAATCTAAATCAAAACTGGCTATTGTAGGTGAATTTTATGAACCAATAAATAAATACAAAAAATTGATTTCTAAATTAAATTTGGATAAGAGAATTTATTTGATTCCCAAATTTGCAGACGAAAAATTGACTCAACTTTGTTTTTCTTCTGCAGATGTAGTTTCATTAACTTATAAATCAGCAACTCAAAGTGGTGTAATACCTATTGCATACCATTATAAAACTCCAATTTTAGTTTCAAATCTACCAGGATTAAAAACACCTATTGAAAATGATAAAACTGGTTTAGTATGTTCTCATAATCCAAAAAATATTTCTATTAGACTAATGGAGATGTTAAATATCAAAAAGCATAAGTTTTTTATTAGAAATATTGAATCTTCAGCTAAAAATTATTCTTGGGATGAATATTCAAGACAGATCATTAATTTTATTGAATAAATCAATTTAAATGAAAAATATAATCATTATCGCATTTACTTTTTTTTTCATAAACTCGTGTAATGGAAATTTAAATTCAACTAAAAGTGAATTCAAAAATTTACCACCTAAAGAAATCGACTATACTGGTAAAGAAAAAGCATATTTTGCTTCTGGATGTTTTTGGTGTGTTGAAGCTATTTATGAAAGTTTAAAAGGAGTAGAAGAAGTTTTTTCAGGTTATGCTGGAGGAAAAACATCAAATCCAACTTACAGCAGTATTGGGACTGGTAAAACTGGTCATGCTGAATCTGTAGAAGTAATATACGATCCATTAGAGATCTCTTATGAAACTCTTGTTGATGTATTTTTTGGATCCCATGATCCTACTTCTTTAAACAGACAAGGTCCAGATTTTGGTTCACAATACAGATCTATTGCTTTTTATAGAAATGAAAAAGAAAAAGAAATTATTAGAAGAAAAATTGATTTTTTGACAAAAAATAATATCTTCAAAAAATCAATAAAAACCGAGATTTTGAGGATTGATAAGTTTTACTACGCTGAATATTATCATCAAGATTATGAGAAACTCAATCCAAACAATCCATATGTTATAAATGTATCTATTCCAAGATTAAATAAGTTTAAATTAAAATTTCCAGAATTATTAAAAAAAAATCATTAAAATATAAATGATAATTTTTTTAAGATGTTTTTAAGGCTTCTATAAGAAGCCCTATAAATTAATGAATATTTTATCCTTAGTTAAATATATTTCCTTGAAATAAAATAAAATAAATAACCTGACATACAACCGAAAAGAGCACCTGAAATAACATCTAGCGGGTAATGTACACCTATATATATTCGACTATAGGAAACTAATAAAGCAAATATCAAAAGTAAAATTGGAGTTTTATTTAATTTATTAATAAACAACATTAAAAAAAATACTGCGAGAGCAAATGAATTTGATGCATGTGCTGAAAAATATCCATATAGTCCTCCACAATTAGATTTTAATAATCTAATTACCGAATCAAGATTTTCATTATGACAAGGTCTTAGTCTTGAAAAAGTGTATTTAAACAAATTAGTAGCTTGATCTGTAAATAAAATCATAAGCGCTAATGATAATAATAAAAAGACAAGCTGCTTTAAATTTGTTTTTTGAAAATAAATAAATGATAAAAAGAGATATAAAATAATATTTGAAATTTTACTTGTAACCATTAACCAAAACCAATCAAATGATTTGGTTCCCATGCCATTTAAGAAGATAAATAAATCTTTGTCGATTTCAAGAATGTAATCTATCATTTAAATTATTTAGTTTTTGATTTATTAATTTTTTTGTAAGGTATTGAAATCGAACCAATAATAGAATAGATGAAAAAGTTAGTCCAACAAGTAATCCAATCCATAAACCATTTACACCATAATGAATTCTAATTCCAAGAAAATAGGAAATCGGAAGCCCTATAAGTCCATATGAAATAAAAGCTATCAGTGCAGGTAACCATACATCTTGAAGTCCTCTTAAAGCACCTATCAAAACAGATTGTAAGCCATCAGATATTTGAAAAAATGCAGAAATTAATAGTAAGCCTGATGATAGTTTTGCAACTGTGTACACATCTTTGGAGTTAATTGAGTCGCTAACATTTAAATAAATCCATGGAAGTTGATCATGTAGTAGAATAAAAACAAAGCAAAATAAAAGATCAAATAAAAAGATCAATAAAAAAACTGATATTGCTACTCTACGTAATTCAGTAAAATTCTGTTTACCTTTCTGATTACCAACCCTAATCATAGCTACAACATTAAATCCCATTGCAACCATATATGTGATTGTGGAAAGATTTAATGCAATTTGATTAGCTGCCTGAGAGTTTTTTCCAAGTAATCCTGACATCCATACACAACATGTAAAAAAAGAGATTTCAAAAAACATGATTGCCGCACTTGGAAAACCAATTTTGAGGATCTTTTTAAACAAAAATTTATCAAGATCTTTTATACTTAGATTACTTAAATAAGGTAAAAACTTTGAATCTAAAAATAAGTAAATGATCATGAATATCAAGGCCAAAAATCTAGAAATCATAGTACCAATTGCTGCTCCCTCTATCCCCATTGGTGGAGATCCCCAATTACCAAATATTAAAATATAATTTAGAATCACATTAATAATGTTGGCTAATAAACTTGCATACATAGAAGGCTTGGTATAAGAAAGACCATCTGAAAACTGTTTTAGTGATTGAAAAATAAGAAGAGGAATTAAAGAAATTCCAACCCAAAAAAGATAATTAAATGCCATTCCAACTACCTGAATTGGCTGACCCATTTTATAAAGTAAGGGCTGAGCAAATGATAAACAGATAAATAAAAATAATCCCAAAAAAATACATGAATAAAGGCCATGAATAAATACTTTTCGACTATTAGCAATATTTTTTTTTCCATCTGCCTCTGCAATTAAAGGAGTTATTGCAGTAGAGAAACCTATACCTATTGCCATAGCTACCCAAAAAAAACTATTACCGAGAGAAATTGCTGCTAAATGTTCAGTACCTAGTTGACCAACCATAATATTATCTACTAACTGAACAAAAGTGTGACCAATAAGCGCGGTAATTACAGGTAATGCAAGTTTAAAATTGTAATCAAATTCCTTGGTATAGGAAGTGAGAAGCATTATTAATTTTTAGACAAATTTACACTTTATAAACCAAAAGTGTCAACTAAATATACCAAACTGCTCATAGCTGCTGAACCAAGTTCTAGCTCTCTTTTGTTAACTTTAGTGAAGATATCTTGAGCAGAATGATGATATTCAAAATATTTTTGGGAATCAGTTTTTAAACTTGAAAGAACACTACCAGTAGATTTAAAAAGTTTAATATCCGCTCCGCTACTAGCAACTGAAAAATTATTGGTTAAAAATGGTTTAAAAAATTGATTCCAATTTTCAACCTTTTTAAATATTTGATCTGAAGAATCAAAAGAAAAGCCCCTTGGAGAAAAGCCTCCTGAATCGGATTCTAAAACAAAAAGATGATCTTCATCTTTTTTAATTGTATTTTTTAGATATTCCATTGAACCTCTAAGACTGTTTTCGTTATTCATAAACAAAACAACTCGTATTGTATGTCTGGGCCTTACATTCAAAGATTTGAAGTTGTTTAAAACTTCCATTGATTGAACAACACCAGAACCATTATCGTGAGATCCGTCACCTAAATCCCATGAATCAAGATGGGTTGCTATTAGAATTATCTTTTTAGGATACTCGTACCCTTTTATTTCACCAATTACATTGTAAGATAAAACATCAGGATAATTTTTACAATTTTGTTTAACGAAAAACTTTAGACTAGGATCCAATTTAATCATTGAACTCAATAAATTAGCTCCGTTAGTACTTATGGAAAGTGCTGGTATTCTCTGATTTAACTTGGTTTTTCCATAACTCATTGATCCTGTGTGAGGGAAATCATCATTAACTAGGTTCAATGAACGAATTACAACTGCTATTGCTCCATGTTTAGCTGCTTCTTCAGCACCTTTTCTTCTTAGATTAACTAATTTTCTGTAAGCTAAAAAAGTATTAATTTCAACAGGATCCATTGGACTATTAAAAAAAACTATTTTTCCTTGAACTTGTTTTTTTTCCAATTTTTTTAACTCCTCAAAAGATGTTAACTCAACCACATGAGCTCTAATCCCATTGCTTGGAGTTGCAATAGAACCACCCAAGGCACAAACTGAAACTTTCATTGAATTGCCTGTTGAACTTTCTATACTGGCATATTCAAAACTTCCCCTCACCCACTTTGGAACCATGACTGGTTCAATCCAAACCTTATCTAATTTAAGTTTTTCTAATTCCTGTTTTGCCCATTCGATAGATCTTTCAGCTCCAATAGATCCAGATAGCCTACTACCAATCTGATTAGATAAATGTTCTAGCCAATCATAACTTTTTCCCTTTGTAAGCGAAAAATTATAAAAAGATTTTATTTTTGATTCAGTTTCATCAAAAGCTTGAGAAAACGAATAAATATGAAAAAACAATAAAATAAATAAATAACGAAACATGATTACCTTACTTTTGAGCAAACTGAATTATATTCTCTTTAGTTATAGGATCATCACCCAAAATCAGTAGTCTCTCTATAACATTTCTTAACTCTCTTATATTTCCAGACCAAGGGTAATTTTTTAGAGTATCTATTGCTTTAGAATCAAAGGTTTTAATCTCGAGACCTTGATCAGATGAAAGTAAATTGACAAAATGTTTAACCAATATATCAATATCCTCTTTTCGGTCATTGAGTGGAGGAACTTCTATTAAAATAACTGCCAGTCTATGAAATAAATCTTCTCTAAAATTTCCAGCTTTAATTTCTTCTAGTAAGTTTTTATTTGTTGCTGCAATGACTCTTACATCTATGAGAATATCTTTATTTCCTCCTAAACGTTGAATTTTATTTTCTTCAAGAGCTCTTAAAACTTTTGCTTGGGCTGCAAGACTCATATCCGCAACTTCATCTAAAAATAATGTTCCTTTATTAGCTGACTCAAATTTTCCTGATCGATCTTTGATTGCAGAGGTGAAAGAACCTTTAATATGTCCAAATAATTCACTCTCAATTAATTCTGAGGGAATTGCAGCACAATTTACTTCGACGAATGGTGCAGAAGACCTGTTACTTTTTGAATGAATATTATGAGCAACCAATTCTTTTCCTGTTCCATTATCACCAGTTATCAAAACACGAGCCTCTGTTGGAGCTACTTTATCAATAAGGTCGTGAATTTTTTTAATGGCTACAGAATTTCCAATCATTTTATATCTTTTTGCAACTTTCTTTTTTAGTATAATATTTTCATTTACTAAATTCTTTGTTTCCAATGCATGTCTTACAGAATTTAATAATCTGTTAAGATCAGGAGGTTTTGAAATAAAATCATAAGCACCTAGCTTCATTGCCTCAACAGCTGTTGAAACATTTCCATGACCAGTTAACATAATAAATGGTAGCATTTTTTTTGAAAATTTTACTTTTTCTAAAACTTCTATACCATCTAATTTGGGCATTTTAATATCACACAAGACCAGGTCATAATTATTATTTTTTAGTTTATTTAAACCATCTTTTCCGTCAATAGCCTCATGGACATCAAATGAAGCATCCTCTTCAGTTAAGATCCTAACCAAAACTCTTCTGATAGGTTCTTCATCCTCAATAATTAAAATTTTAGACATTGATTAATTGTGTGTTGAATTAATAAGATTAACTGTTCTTTGCGGAAATGGAATTTCAATATTATTTTCTTTAAATAACTTATTCATTGAAAATCTCAAATCACTTTTTACCTTATGTAAATTGAAACTATTTGACATAGAAAAAACAAGTGTGAAGTTTAAGGAGTTTTCACCAAAATCATCAAATAAGACAAAAGGCTTATTGTCTTTATGAATCAAAGGATGTTTTAAAGCTATTTCAATCAATTTATCTTTTAACATTTCAATATCTGTATTGTAGGAAACTCCAACAGAAACTGATTCTCTTATAAGTGAACCATTTTCTGTCCAATTATATAAAATTTTTGTCAAAAACATGTGATTTGGAATAATTAAAACTTTATTATCTCTTGTTACTGCTCTTGTTGTTCTTAGTTTAATATTCTCGACCTTACCAATTTGACCATCAATTTGAATGATATCCCCAACGTGGACAGTCTGATCAGCAATAATAAAAACACCTGAAATGATGTCTTGAATAAAAGTTTGTAGAGCTAAACCAACTCCAACAAGAAGTGCTGCAGATGCTGCTAAAAATCCTGTTAAATCAATACCAATGGTATTTATTGTAGTAAGAGTAACAACTAAATAAATAAAGTAATTAAAAAATGAGAATATGCTTTCAAATTTAATCTTAGCATCCTCAGATAAAGCTCGATAAACGATTTTTTTTACTGTTTTTAGAAATAGCCAAGTAATCAAAAAAGCTAACAAAATAATCAGTATTGATTTTGGATTCAATATTACTGATTGACCTAGTGATATTTCCTTATTTAAAAAACTCTTGAAAGGGTTTTGAATATAAAACATGTTTCATTATACAAAAACAAAACCAAAATTCAAGCTTAAATCAAAAAAATTTATAAATGATTGTTATGAAAACATATCTTTAACTTTTTCAAAAAATGATTTATCCGACTTATCAGGTTTAGGTTCAAAATTATCGTCACCTATCATACTTTGAAAAAACCTTTTTTGGTCTCTGTTAAGTACTTTTGGGGTCCACACATTAATATGAACTAATAAATCACCTGTTGAATAACCATTAATATCTGGAAGACCTTTTCCCCTTAATCTCAATGTTTTTCCAGATTGAATACCTGATTCAAGTTTTATTCTTACTTTGCCAATTAAAAGTTGAATGTCTTTGGAAATTCCTAGAACAGCCTCAGAAATACTTATGTATACATCTAAATGAAGATGTTGACCTTCTCTAATAAATCTTTCATGAGGTTTCTCATTAATCAAAACTAATAAATCTCCAGAAATACCGTTTGATAGAGCGGCATTTCCTTTACCGGAAACTTTTAATTGCATTCCCTCTTCTACTCCAGCTGGAATTTTTATTGAAACGATTTCTTCCTCATTGATCATTCCCTGGGAATCAGAACCTAACGGTTTATTTGATATTATTTGACCTGATCCTCCACATGCATTACATGGAGATGACGTTTGCATTCTACCTAATATAGTGTTAGTAATTTTAGTTACCTGGCCAGTACCATTACAATTAGAACAAGTAACGTATTCTATCCCTGGTGCTTGGACTTTTCTATTTACCTTCACCTTTTTTTCAATCCCAGAGATTATTTCCTCAAGGGTTAAAGAAACTCTGATTCTTAAATTACTACCTCTTCTTTGTGAGGAGGATTGCTGCCCAAAGCCTCCTCCAAAACCACCAAATGCTCCTCCAAATATATCACCAAACTGACTAAAAATATCATCCATGTTCATGCCTGAACCAGAACCAAAACCACCATTTTCAAAAGCAGCATGACCATATTGATCATATTTAGATTTATTTTCAGGATTTCCAAGAATCTCATATGCTTCAGCAGCTTTTTTAAAATTTGCTTCGGCAGTTTTATCTCCAGGATTTTTATCCGGATGATACTTTATGGCCATTTTTCTATAAGCCTTTTTAATTTCAGAAGCAGAGGCTCCTTTTGAAATACCTAATAAATCGTAATAATCCTCTTTCATAATCTATTTTATTGCCCGACTACAACTTTTGGGAATCTAATTATTTTATCACCCAGCTTGAAGCCTTTCTCAATAATATCAATAATTTTACCCTTTTGTTTTTTATTTTTTACTGGCATTTGTGTTATTGCCTCATGAATTTCGGAATCAAAAGTATCGTTGACTGAAACCTCAACTTCAGAAAGACCATTTAACTTGAGTATTTCATTCATTTTATTAAAAATCAAATACAAACCTTTGATATCTTCAGACTCATCGATACCCTTGGTTTGATTTTTAGCTCTTTCAAAATCATCAATCACAGGAATCAAAGCTGACATTAACTCGCGATTTGCAGATTTAAACAACTCAATTCGTTCCTTAGAAGTCCTTTTTTTATAGTTTTCAAACTCAGCGAATAAACGCAAAAATTTTTCTTTTTCAGCTTTTAATTCATCTGTGATTTTTTCCAAGGGAGATGTTAAATCTGGTTTACTTAATTTTTTGGAGTTTTTGGTATAATTAGATTTAGCTTTTGACTTGTCTTTGTTAGTTTTAGATTTAGCCATAAATTTTTATTTAATATCTGCAAAGGTATTGCCAATTATTTAAAAGTGCCATAATGTCACTCATTTGATTTTTAGATCCTTGATTGCATTTTCAAAATCCCTAAACTCAAAGTTGAATCCAGATGCTTCTATTTTTCTTGAACTAATTTTTTGACTGGAAAGAACTAATTGACTTCTGTCTCCTAAAATAAGTTTAACTAGGGATTTTGGAATATTAGGTAAAATAATTGGTCTGTTCAAATGTCTTCCTAAAGATTTCATTAGTTGATTTTGAGTAACTGGATTTGGTGCGACTGCATTAATTGTACCTCTGAGATTATTTTTAATTACATGTAAAAAGATTCCTGCAAGATCATCAATGTGAATCCATGATTGCCATTGATTTCCAGAACCAAATGCAGAACCTAAACAAAATCTAACCGAAGGAACAATATTAGATAAAATTCCACCTTTGGCTGACATTACTAGTCCTATTCTTATTATTGTCAAATTTTGTGTTTGAGTTTCAAGTTCAATTATAGCTTTTTCCCATTTGTCTATAACTTTTTGTAAGAAGTTTTCAGGAGAGCATAAATTGTATTCATCATAATATTCATATGTATCAGGATAATAACCTATTGCTGAAGCTGAAATTATGCCTTTTAAATTTATTTGAAGATCAATTAGTGAATTATAGATTATGTTAGCAGACAAAACTCTACTTTCAATAATTTTATTTCTATGTTTGGTAGTCCATCTATTTGCTATTGAATCTCCTGCTAAATTGATCAAATACGACACATCTTTAAATGCATTTAAATCTATTATTCCTCTTAGGGGATTCCAATAAAAACCTTTACATCCACTAAGTGAATTAATTTTTGACTTTGAAGTAGTCAAAAAATTTACATGATAGCCATTAGCTAAGGCTTTTTTTGATATAACTTTTCCAATTAATCCAGTAGCTCCAGTAATGAGAATTTTCATCTTAAGCAAAAATAGATTAATTTTTTATTACTCTAAGCATTTCTCTTTTTCCTGAGAAACCAGGAGTTTTTTTTACATCAACATTGAATAACTCAAGAGATCTTCTTACGTCCCCTTTTGAACAATAAGTCACCCATACACCCTTTTTATTTAAAACATCTATAGATTTTTTTAATGTTTTATTATTCCACATCCGTGGTTGAGTATGAAAAGAAAAGGCATCATAAAATATTACATCATAATTTTCAGTAAAATCATATTCAAAGAAATCAGCATTTATTTTATGGATTGAAAAGAAAGAACTTAATCTTATTTCATTATTCCAACTAGAAGTGTAAATAGAAATCTCACTATTTGATAATTTGTTAGGTTTCACAAGCTCAATTTCAATATTACTTAATGGAAATTTTTCAATAGAAAAATATTTGACGTATAAATTATGTTTTTCAGCATACCTTTTGGCTAAAAGAGCATTTAGGCCAGTTCCAAATCCTAATTCAAATATTCTACAGATTTTTCTATTAGGATTATTTTTTAACCAATAATTAAGTCCGTTATTAATATATACATGAATTGATTCTGAATAAGCACCATTCTTTGAATGATAAGATTCATTTAATAAAGTGTCGAATAATGAAAAACTTCCATCATTTGTAATGATTTTTTCTCTCATTTATTAATGAAAATGATTTTTTATCATTTTGTAATTTCAAAAAAAAATTTAAATTAAAAACAATAAATATGATTTAAAATAAATTACTTTTATTTAGTTTTTTAAAAAATTAGTAATAGTGGAGATTAAAATTAACGATAAACCAAAATATAGTAATGTTGACTTTGATAATTTGTCTTTTGGAGAGATTTTTACTGACCACATGCTTGTTTGTGATTTTATTAACGGTAATTGGGATAATTTAAGAATTATTCCCTATCAAAATATTTCTATTGACCCCTCGACAAGTGCTCTTCATTACGGTCAAGCAATTTTTGAGGGGATGAAGGCTTATAAAGACGATAATGATAAAGTATGGTTGTTTCGTCCTAAAGACAACTTTAATAGATTCAATAAATCATGTGAAAGGATGAAAATACCTGAAATCTCTGAAGATTATTTCATGAATGGACTAAAAAAATTAGTTTCTTTGGATTCAAACTGGGTCAAACCTGGACAAGGAAATTCTCTTTACATTAGACCTTTTGTTTTTGCTAGCCAAGCAACCGTTCAAGCCTCTCCTTCAAAAGAATATAAATTTATTATCATATGTTCACCAGCAAAATCATATTATAATGAATCAAAATTCAATGTATTAATTGCTGAAGATTATAGTAGGGCTGCAAATGGAGGTGTTGGATATGCTAAAGCAGCAGGAAATTATGGTGGTTCTTTTTACCCAACTTCAATTGCTCAGAACAAAGGATATCAACAAGTAATTTGGACTGATTCGAGCGAGCATAAATATATCGAAGAAGCAGGGACTATGAATGTTTTTTTTAGAATAGAAAATAAATTAATTACCGCGCCAACTAATGACAGAATTCTCGATGGAATAACAAGAAAAAGTGTGATTCAAATAGCTAAAGATATTGGAATAGATATAGAAGTTAGGCCTTTTACAGTCGATGAATTAGTAATTGCTGCAAAAAATAAAACTTTGAAAGAAGTTTTTGGTGCTGGGACTGCAGTCGTAATTCTTCCAATAACTGGTTTTGGTTATAAAAATCATGATTATAATATCGAATCAGTCAAGGATTCCTATGCGGAAAAAATTAAATCAATCATAACTAATATTCAATACAATAAATCAGAAGACTTACATGGTTGGAGAGTAGGAATCTAAATATTATGATTTTTTAATATTTCTTTTATTTTGGGTTTAAAGTAATTAGGTCCTTTTAAAACTTTTCCATCCTCCCGATATATTGGTTTGCCATCCTCACCCAGTTTACTCATGTTACTTTCTTGAATTGCATCGAAAACCTCCTCGATTTTATGTTGCATTCCGTGAGTTAAAATAGTACCACAAAGAATATACAGCATATCTCCTAGAGCATCGGCTACTTCAATAAGATCCTTGTTTTTTGCTGCTTCAAAGTATTCTTGATTCTCTTCAAACATTAATTTATGTCTTAATTCAATTTTATCAAAAGGTATGTCAACTGTTGGTATGTTAGATATATCGATGCCAAATGCATTATGGAATTTTTTTACTGAGTCTATTGGTTTTTCAATCATTTTTTATTCTGGATTAGAGATAGTTTTAATTATGCTTTGATTAATTTTGTTTTACAAAATATATTAATGTTTACAAAAGGTCAGTTATTTTTTGCGATTTTCTTTTTAATTGTTTTTACAACAGTCATAATATATTCATACCGTCAAGATAGAAAAAATCAAAAAGAATATTTTAAGGGAAGTTTCAAAATTATTCTTTTTATGGTGGGTCTAACCATCTCATTATTTTTAATAAAAAAATATACTCAAAATTGATTAAACAAATTTTAAAGAATTATATAACCATATCGTTAATTTCATTTTCAATCATTATTGTTTTAGTAATAAGAATGAATTCCTATAATTCCTTTAGGTATGACGGTAAGCAACTTCATGAGGGTAGGTATTATTTGGGTAAAATTTTATCGACTTCAAAAAAAAATTTTGATAAAATAAAAAATATCGAATTTAGAAATCTTGAAAAATTTATTGCCACAAACAAATTATCAAAACAAGGAGAGAGATTCATTATTTATACTTCACAAACTGAAACTAAGGTTCAAACTATAATAGCTATTCCATTAAAAAATTGCCCAGAACTTGATTTATCACCAAAACTCATTTGTAATTATTTTCCAAAACAAGATGTTATAGCTGTCTCTCATAAAGGATATCTTTCAAATAGAGAAGAAGGCTGGAAGATTTTAGATAAGAAATTAATTGATATAAATAAAAAAATTTTTAATGCTCCTTTTGAAGTCTTATGGTTAGATTCCTCTCAAACTAAAGATTCCACAG
>CENX01083756.1_pt1 | contig 26434 bp, 22 predicted proteins | sample 361321 | NCBI WGS metagenome assembly CENX01 (sample SAMEA2619678, study PRJEB7988) | marine metagenome | isolation source: saline water (ENVO:00002010), including | reverse complement strand
TCTATATCATCAGGGTTTTCTAGTAGTTTAGCAAATAATTCCAATTTATTTATTTTTGCAGCAATACTAACCATGGCCCTTAGATCAGGTCTTTGTTCACCTGAATGTGATTCAGGTAGCATTGAATGACACCATGAAAATATGTCATCAATATCTTTACTATTGACTTTTAGAATTGGTTCGCTTTCATCAGCACTCCTTGGTTTGGCATTCTTAACTTGTTCTTTCATCAACTCGGCATCTGGAGAGATGCTTTCTAAGGATAATTCAATGAATAATGTACCTGCCTCAATTGCCATATTGATTTGATGTGCTCTGATAGCGTAAGCATGTGCATTCCATGCATGTCTCGCTGCATCAAACATATGACCAAGAGATGCTCGAATTCGGCTGGCACCAAGTCGCGAAATGGCGATTGTTTCATTTGCATGACCAGAGTTCCTAGATATATCTGAATAAACAGCTAAAGCCATCAATGGAGCTCCTGTAGCCATGTGAAATGCAGCCTTATTTAGAAGTGATAAATCATGATCTCTACTTGCTTTAGCCACGGACTTCAATCGGACTTCAGACCAAGTAAGGTCTTCATCAGCTCCTTCGATATCACCCGCTTCGAATCGACTAAGTCCTCGTTCCATCCTTAATCTGCCTTCTAATTTGAGATCTCGAGTTTCAGGATCTTTTGCGATCTGAATTGCATCATCAATCGCCTTTTCAAGATGGTTATCTCCTAACATTCTTCTTCTAACAAGGCCTAATGTCGCTTTTTCTGCAGGTGAAAGTTTGCTTTGAATCAATTCCAATAATTCTGCAGCATCTAGGAACATTGCTGCTTCAGCAATCATTAACCATGATTCAATTTCCATTTCTTCTTTCCATTGTTCAAGAATTTCAGTTTCAACAGGCCCTTTTTCTCTCCATTTTGAGATAAAAAATCCAGGAGTATTGGGTACATCAATCTGCGTCATGATATCATTCCTTCCTCTTTATGGTGGCGACATGTGCAATGAATGCAGACTCTGCAGCAATTCTATCTGCTTTTCCACTCCATCCAGCAGCACCATCATGCCCGCCACCATCGCCTCCAATTTGTTTAGAAACTTCTTCCATAATTAAGCCTAGATGAATACCACTGACGGTGGCCCTTCTTGATGCTCTGGCGGTCATTCGAGTCTCACCATTTCTGTTTCTGCTGACTAGAGAAATTTCAGCACCAGTACCAATTAATAGCGTTGCCAAACGACCTTCTAGAGTGCCACTATTGGTATGAACTATATTCCACATTCCTGATTCTATCGATTTGCATCTTGATAAACCTCTAAGCAGACTTCCTCTTTCACTTGGACTAGTCTCTTCAGTCTCGATAAATTCTACCAATGAGGCATAATCAATATCTTGATCTTCGAGCAACTTAGAAGTCTTTGAAAATGAAGATTTATTCGCATGTCTATATCTCCCAGTATCAGTAATCAAACCTGCGAGTAACAGTTTTCTTACTGGAGTAGTTAGCGTTTCAGGTGAATATCTAAGTAGATAATCAGCAATTATTTCAGTTGTTGCCGAAACATCCATCTTAATCATAAGGTCATCTTCTGATAATTCCCAGTCATCGGTATCATGGTGATCGATTATGCATTTTGGAACTCCTTCAGGCAATTCAACACCGACTTGAGAAAGAGATGCAGAATCAACTATCACGATTGCAGATATTGACTGAGGCCATTTAGTATGGTTTGAACCAATTTTCCTAAAAGGAGCCGATAATTCTTCACAGACTTTTTTTGCAACTCGCCCCAAATGTAATCCACAAGCCATCATATTACCATGAGATGATGCTAATGCTATTGCCGAACCGACAGTATCCATATCACCATTCATTCCTGTAACAACGGGTATTGCTCCATTAGATGAGAATTTTTTAAGCCACACATCCAATTCACCCAAAAGGGCTGATTCTGAACTTTTGGTTTCAGAATTCACTGAGATCCCTCAAGAACTTTCTTTAATTCTTCATACGAAGATACAAGTTCCTTTTCTCTTTGTTCAAAACGCACCATGTGCTCTTTAAGAGATTCAATGTCTTTGAGTAAAACTTCGTGCAATGACTTTCTGTCTGAAACTTCAATCAATACTCCTCCGAGTTGTTGATGAAGTGCTAGATCTTTTGGTTGGTTATCCACAGCGTCAGCAGTTGCTTCTAATTCTAAGATTTGGGCTTTTAGAGTTGCTATTTGTTGTCTTGCAGACTGAATTTCCCCAACAACAATTTGAAATTGTTCCATATTTTCCATACTCTCACCGTTTCGTCTCAAAGGGTAGGGGTTGATGAACTATTAGTATTGGTCGATAACACTGATTAGCGAATCTACTGCAATCAATCCTCTAATTCGAGTATTCCACATTGCCCTAAGATCTTTCGCTTTATCTTCATTGATTTTGATTGAGAATGAATCAGCATCCCATTCGATTTCACAATCAGTCGCCAATGCATCACAAAGAGATTTAGTTGAATCTAAATCTTTAGAGCGAATATCTAACTTAATCTTCCAGTTAGACATATTGAAACCTCTTTTGGTTTCACTCTTCTTCTGAATCGCTTTCCTGCAGACTTCTTTCATAATCAAGAGCTGCTTGCTGAGCGATATAAGCCATATCAGCAGTTGTTGCTCCCTCGACAGATCTTCTTAGAATTCTACTATTAGCATCAGATGCACGTGTATAAGGTTCCCATGCTCCACCTGCAAATGTATAATCACACTTGTTACAATGCCAAATACCTACAGATCTTCTAGTGACTTTACGGTATTGACAAACCGGACATGTATATTTGGCACTCTTTTTTGCCAAAGCTGATGCTGAGTTTCTTCTAACAGATACACCATATCGTGCACCAAATCTTGCTGTTGCGCCTGCTTTTTGTGTTCGCTTTGCCAATCAGTTCCCCTCCTGGTTTGCCACGAGATTTCTAAGTTCGCCACAGCGTTCCTGCGCGACTTCGAATATCTCTGCGAATTCGGCGGGCGTGAACACCCCTCTTAACCCCTTTTGTAGTGAATGAAGGTGGCCTTCATCTCCAAGAGTGATATGAATTCGCTCATCTCCGCCCAATTCTTCTTCTTCAGAAGGGTCGTAAACATATCTTCCGCCGACACGAGTAAATGATGCCATAATAGGTGTGCCATTGACTTTCAAAGTATAATCTTCACCAACATCAAATCTTTCAGCAGGAACTATTGCAGTTCTTAGAGCAGCAATAGCAGCAAGTCCACAAGCATCGAAAATATTTCCACCGTCTGAAAGAACGTGAATATCAATCATGACTCCCCAAACTTTCTCTCCAGGGACAATACAAAGACTAGACATATCAATACAGCCAGATTCTCTGATTCCTCTGTCGACAACTCGGCCGAGTTCAATTGATTCAGGAGATGGAGGTCCAGGCTCGTATTTTCTATGCGCAACTGGTCTTAATTCTGCACCACACATCAATGAACCTTCTGCAGGTCGATCAGGCCAAGGAGTTCTAATTTCAAATTTAACACCAGCATATACTATAGTCTTGCCTAGAGTTACTTTAGCAGAACCTTCAGCGTTGTATAGGCAATTGGTTTCAAGTTCAAATCCACGGCCTTCAAATCTAGCACGGCCATCAATACGAGAATCAGTCTCTGCTAGTCTTGCCAATTCCTGACGAAGTAAAGTGGGAACTAGTTGTGCCATCAGTTCTCACCTCCGTCATATCTACGCTTAAGAGCATCAACCATAATCTCATGAATTTCAGAAGCAGCCTTGAAATTATATTCCATTGCTAAATCATATTCTTCTGGAGATAAATCTCCATCCATTTGTAAGAACGCTATTTCTCCAGTGTTAGGTAGAATTCCAACAGGTAAATCTGCTTGTCCATAATTGTCTTCAGCTTTGTCTAAGTCCAATACTACAGTATCTTCTACCTTTCCAGATGCAACTCCAACAATCATATCTCGCATTGGTATTCCTGCGTCAGCAAGTGCTACTGAAGCAGCAGTGATACCTGCACATCTTGTGCCAGCCTCAGCTGCTAGAATCTCAATCTCAACACGTATTTTGGAACGAGGAAAACGCTCTACTAAAACTACTGATTCTAGAGATTCAGCAGTAACTTTTGAAATCTCTCTAGATCTTCTATTAAACCCTGGTCTAATTCTGTCGCTAGTAGAAAATGGTGCCATATTATACCTAACATCGATAACAGCTCTATCTTGTCTCTGAATCTTTCTTGGATGTGCTTCCATTGGACCATAAACAGCAGCAACTGCTACATTCAATCCATGAGTAACTATTGCTGAACCATCAGCAGCAGGTAAAATTCCCGCTTCAATAGTAACAGGTCTCATTTCATCTAATTTTCTTCCATCTAGTCTAAGACCATCTTCTCTTAATAATTGTACGTCGCCATATCCACCCATCAAGCATCACCTTTCTTTGGAGCATTTTTTTCGTGTGCAGAAATCTCTGCTTCGAATGTATTTTTGTGGCCGTAATTCTGAGCAATATCAATCGCCTTACGAGCCCATGCAATGCCTTCAGCATCACCGTCTACCCATACTTTGCCGTTCTGACCGACTATTATTCGGCAATCGCTAGCATTTTTGAGTCTTTCAAGAGTAGAATTATCTTTACCCTTGATTCTATCAATATGATTTACTGGAATAGTTAGTAGAGAGCCTTGTTTTATTCTTCTTAGTCCAATTCCCTTCATGGTTAATACCACATTGTGACATTCATCGACTTCTTGGACACGAGCTAATGCAACATCCCCAATTCCCATATGTTGTCTTGCAGCCCCAAATTCAACTTTCCAAGGTGCTAATGACATTGGTAAAAGGCCTTGGAATGCACCGTTGATATTCATGAACCAGAGGTTATTTCTAACCTCAGCAACGGTTGCAACAACTAAATCTCCAGATCTTGGTATGTAGGAACTATTGATAGGATCTACAGATACAGTACCATTTATTTCTCTAGCCCAACCTAACTTGGTTGCAATAATTTCCTCTTTTTGTGCGATTGCACCGCTTCCTATTCGCTTCCCGGCAGATGGCCCGATAGCCATACCCGGGGTCACGAGACGCAGCTCGGCGCCATTTTGACCTTGGGACATTTCTTCTCTCCAAATCGGGCGAAACGCCAACCCATGATAAAGCCGACCCACAGAATGTATTGAAATTAAATCTCTTTTACTTCAGTTTGCGAAGAGACTTTCATTATCATTCCGATAATTTCACCCTTCATTCCTGCAGGACAATCGATTACACAGGCCCATGACCCATCTTCTAGCCACCCTTCTTTTACCTGGTATTGCCTCAAAAGCCTTTGAGAAGTTCCATATCCTGCACCGGGTATTTTGAAGGCCAGTCTTATAGTTTCAAACGAAAGCGGAATCAGAAGTTTCAGTTTATCGACAGCATCCTTGATTTGTAAATCCAATTTTTTGAATGGATCAACCGAATATCTAGATTCATCTAGAGCTAGTTCAATTCGAGTGATTGGATGTGGGCTCTTGGTTTTTGGGTCAACTGCTTGGCTTTGGATGTGATGAATAATTTTTTGACGCATTCTTTCGACCATTGATTTTCTTTGATTTGTTGTTAATTGAATACTTCCCTTGTCTAATATTACTTTGGTAATTTCTAATATGTCTTGAGTATTGAAAGTATTTTCAATTGCTTCCGCAGTCGGCCTTTCTCCACCTCTTGCATCATGAAAAACTTCATCCATTACTAGAAAATCATCTAGATTTACAGACTCAGGGTCGTTTTTGAAATCATCAACCATTTCTGGATCGACTAATAATTCGTATCGTTTTCCACCTTTTTCCATTCTTGCCAAAACAGAATCATCCATGCTTACCATAGGCTTCCCTCATGTGCTGATAGAATAGGCAGCCAATGAGTCTAACGGTTAAATTAGTCTTCAAGAGGCTTCAAACGGTCAATTTGTTTGTTAACTTCACTTCTGTCCAGAACTTTAAATCCATCTGAATCAATTACTGCAACTTCAACAGCATCTCTGTTTAGTTCTTTGTCGTTGGAGAATCGCAGTCCTTCAAGCCCCATCTTCATAGCAGCATTTAGGGTTAGGTTTTCCTTCCAATTCTTTTCAAAATATTCGATTACTGTATTTCTACCACTACCAATTGCGCCAGCATGGTATGATTGGTATGCGCCACTAGGGTCGGTTTCATAGAGGTGAATTCCATTGTCATCAACACCGCCAATTAGTAATGCTGTTCCAAATGGTCTTGAACCACCATATTGAGTGAATGATTGTTTAAAGTCACATATCTTTTTGATTAAGACATCCATTGGTACAGTAGCCCCATACGTGATTCGGTTGATTTGTGCTTCAACTCTAGCTCTAGCCACAAGTTGCCTAGCATCAGCAACAAGTCCTGAGGTGGCAACTCCTACGTGATTATCAATTTTGAACATTTTTTCTATTGATTCTGGAATAATTAGTCTACTAATAATTCTCTTATCACAAACTAGCACAACTCCGTCTTTGAACTTCAGACCAGCAGTTGTAGTACCTCTCTTTACTGATTCTCTTGCATATTCAACTTGGAATAGTCTTCCATCTGGGCTGAATGTTGTAATTCCATGGTCGTATCCTCTTCCACTTGGTTGCATAATCTCACTTGTCCTTGCCTTAACTCGACACTTTATGAGCATGAGGGTTGAATATTACTTCCAACACTCCCTCGCTAAGTTGTTGAGGTTCGCCAACCCATATAACTTCTACGAGTTTTACCCTCAAACTCTTGAAGAAAGAGTATTTGCCCTTTTCATGCGAGTTGCTATTCTTTCATCGGGGGGAAAAGATTCCTCTGCTGCATGGTGGTGGGCAAAGTGCAAGGGTTGGGACATAGATAGTCTGGTCACTGTTTCTATAACTGGAACGGATTCTTGGATGTTTCAAATTCCTGGAACTGCTATGGTTGAATACCAGGCGAAATTAGCCGGTTTGAATTGGATATGCGTAGAGAGTGAAGGATTACAGGAGCAAGAAATATTGGATTTGGAAGAATCTCTTGCAAAATTAGAGATCGATGGTATAGTATGTGGTGCCTTAAGGTCTGACTATCAGAAATCAAGAATCGAAAGGATGTGTGAAAGACTTTCGATAAAAAGTTGGACACCATTATGGCATCAAGATAGTCTTCAACACATGAATGGTTTAGTAGAAAATAACTTCAAAGTTATGATTACTGGTATCGCTTGTGAAGGACTCAACGAAAAATGGATAGGCCATATTTTGACTAAAGAATCACTTTCTGAAATGGAGAAATTATCTAGAAAATATCGATTTAATATTGATGGTGAAGGTGGAGAATATGAAACCTTAGTTGTAGCAGGGCCTCATTTTGATGGTGAATTAAAGGTTTCAGGAAAAACTCTGTGGGATGGAGTTAGAGGTGAATTAGAAATTGATTCAGTTGAATTTATTAAGCCTTAATTGCATCTCTAGCAAGTTTAACGCACTCATCAACAATCTCTCCAGAATCTCCAATGTGATTTGCAGGATCAAACATTTCTTCCAATTGCTCAATACTAAACGCTGCAGCGATTTCTGGTGTTCGAGCACAAACATCAATCAACTCAATTTTCTTATCCACCGCTTCAAAAGATGCTGAACGTAGAATTTCGTGTGCTTCATCACGAGCAATTCCATGTTCTACAAGTTCAATCATCACTTTTTCAGCCATCACTAAGCCACGTTGCGAAAGTATATTTTCCATACATCTTTCAGAGTCAACCCACATGTTAGTTAGAACATCTCTAGTCTTCGCTATAACATCTTCACAAAGTGCAGAACCGTGAGATAAAGTGAATCTTTCACTACTTGAATTAGCCAAATCTCTCTCATGCCATAATAGTGCATTCTCGTAAGTAGGGATGATCATTGAACGAACAATTCTAGCGAGTCCAGAGGCATTTTCAGATTTAATTGGATTCTTTTTGTGAGCCATAGTCGATGAACCAACTTGCTTTTTGATATCAAATCCTTCTCCTGCTTCTTGGATTTCAGAACGTTGCAGATTTCTTACTTCTTGAAGAATTTTTTCACATGTAGCAGCGATATTAGCTAACCATGAAACATACTCAATATATCTGTCTCTACCTACTACTTGGGTTGTGGCCAACGGCACTCCAAGTCCTAAATGAGTTAGAATTAGCCTTTGTAATTCCCTTGCATTTTCACCTTGTGCAGCACCTGTTCCTACAGCACCAAGGAATTTTCCTACGGCGATTCTAGGAGTGGCTTCATCTAATCTAATCAGTTGTCTTCGCAACTCATCCAACCAAACAGCGGCTTTAAGGCCAAATGTGATAGGAACTGCTGCTTGTCCATGAGTTCTCCCAAGCATCACAGTATCTCTTTCTCTTTCCGCAACATCTGCGCAAACTCCAATCAAAAGACATAATTGCTCTCTAAGCATAACTATACTGTCTCTAAGTTGCAGAGCAACCGCAGTGTCTACAATATCATTTGATGTTGCTCCTAAATGAATACACCATCCAGCATCACCAGCAGCTTCTGCCATTGCTTTAGTCAATGCCATTATGTCATGTTTAGTTTCAGCTTCAATTTCTGAAACACGATCTTTGGATACCGATTCAGGATTTGCAATCGCAGCAACAGCCTCATAATCCTCTTTGGATACTTTGCCAAGTTGCATATGGGCCCATATTAGAGCTCTTTCAACTTCTAGTTGTCTTTCATGCCTGCCAAGTTCAGACCAAATATGCTTGAAATCTTTGCAACCGTATCGATAGTCTAGTGGACAAAAGGCCATGATTACTGGTCTAGTAATAGACTCTTGAACCTTCCTACATCCTAGAATGAAATTTTGGTTTAGAATTTTGGAAAACTAAATTCTATTGTCAAATAGATAATTTAATTATTTTTAGTGGGGGAATATAATAATCCTTCAAGAATTGTACAAAGTCATGGCAGATAGTTCGGTCAATGTCGAAAGCCGTACATCCTCTCAAGACAAGAGATGGACAATTATGGCGGCATTATTGGGTACCAATACAGCAGTGATGCTTTTCCAAGGCATTGAACAAGAGCGCAACCCCACTGAAATTAGGGAATTAGCTCTATCAATTATTGCCGCTACTCTACCGTTTCAAGGTATTTATTTCTTAATCTATACATTTGTTCTTGAAAATGAAGCAACTTTAGAAAATCATATGCGTGACAGGCTGCAGAAGGCTTCAGCAATCTGTCAATTAGTGGCTTATATTTCCTTAGTTGGAGTTGGAATGATGTGGTACAATATCTCAACTAGTGTTGGAATATTTTTCGTAGTATCGACAATACTAGCAATTATATTTATTCGAGTTGCAATGAAACCTTTCAATGCAATAGAAAACAAAGATCAGGATATTAAGAGCTGATAATTAAATCGATCATTTTGATAAAAAATCCAGTAATTGTTGCAACAATTAGCAGCATAAACATCATTGCTACAGGTCCATATTGATTCTTATCATCCATCGCAGTTCCGATAATTCCATCTCGGCTGATAGCATTTGAAAAACTACTTGCTTCCTCAAATTGAGGGGGACTTCGTCTCGGTATCCTTTCGCCTTTACGAATTGTAGATTCCTCGTTTTTTGAATCATCTTCTTTTCCTCCAGCACTCGCCATGGACCTGCGTGTAATTGGGGGGTCATGAGTATTTCCATTTCCGTAACTGTCATTCACTTGATTAATGTCGGAGAGTCATGAGCAGGTGGAGATTTGTTCCGAATGAAAATAAAATCCATTTAGCAGTAGAAGGTAGTGTCGGTGGAACTTCCTTAGGATTACACGTTGCTGCAGATATGATTAATGATGGTGGGCGAGTTTTATGGGTCTGTGAAGAGATGCCAGATAACAAAAGATTTTCACAATTATTTCAAAACCTATCATTGACTGACGCATCTAAATTCCATGCAATGTCATTTTCGAGTTCATTCGATAAAGCTGTAGACTCGATTATTAGTGCTCTAGAAACGTTACCATCAGTCAAATTAATTGTCATGGATGATTGGTGCCAAAATTCGGGGAGAATTCCAAATTCTATAATCGATGAAGTGATTAGACTCAAAGAAAAAATTCCGGAACAGACAGTTCTCTTACTAATTAGCAAGGCGAGTATTGACGCTAGCGGGAAAAAAGAATATCAAAAGTATGCTCGGGCAGAAAATAAAATGAGAGAAAATGATTTCTCAATTTTTATTCTTTCAAGACCTAAGGATGGGCCATTAAGGGAATTATATTTCGGAGATCAAAAAATAGAATTAGAACTAACTGAGGAAGGGTTCACTGAATTGAATTAGTCTTCATCCATTTCCAATAGATCAGCCATTTCCTCAAGTGCTTGTTCATCCGGCTCATCAAATTGTTCTGGATTGATAGCATTGCCTGGCCTATCGTCACTTCCAGCAATATTTGGCGAACTACTTTCAATCGAATCTTCTCGATTTTGTCTTGCTTGCTTGATGATAAACCACATCATTACCAAAAATGAAATCCCAAGAATTATGTATGCTACATTCTTAGTAGTTTGCTCATCTGCCATGAATACAACTCATAGGCATAAGATATGATTATTTCCTAAATATATGATGAAAAAATCATCAATTATTGGAAATCACACCACTCCACAGGCCTAGTAAGATGTCTTCTAGAATCTAGTGGCGCTTGTACCCAAGTTGTGAATGGAGGGATTCTAGGTTCATCAATCCAGAGAATTTCCGATTTATACCTACACTTTGGACATCTAACAGGCTGATTTTGGCCCATTGATTTCATTCGAACATTACATTTATCGCAGATTGGCCTTACTTTATTTGGTTCTGATTTAATTATTTTTAACCTTTCAAGATGTATCGAACCATCATTACTGGACAATCCATTGAATTGTATCTCATCACCTTTTTTTAACCATTGGGCAAGCAATTTTATGTCTCCTGATTCAGAAAATGCAACAAGATTGTGATTGAGACATTTTATTATAACCGTTCCACGTGATAAAATTTGAGTTTCTACAATTATTTCATTCAAATTGTCCCCTAAGTGGTCATCACTTGCTTGATTTGTAACAAATACCCTCATGCCAGAAACTGGTTCAGTTTTATCCGAATCAATCAAATATTGAGCCGATTTTTCAGCAGATTCGAATACTGTTGCTCTGACTCCAAAAAGTACTGGACATGGTCCTCTTGGAGCGATTAAACTATTGCCAGTACGTGAATCTCTAGACATGAAAGTATCTTTTTTCGTATCGATTTGCTTTAATCTATCCAAATCGATTTCCCTAATATTGTCATTAGATATATTATTTTGACATCTCCATGCAATAGCCTCGTATGTAATATTAGATTTATTCCAAGCCACAGCAGCAGTTGCACCAATTCGGCCATGTCCTCCCCATGATTTATCTGCATCAGGGATTAGTGATAACTGAACTTCCTTACTTACGGCATCAAAATAGAATTTCTCTGCAGGCCTACTTTTTGAGAACCAAACCATTCCAGGGTCTGTCGCATATTGTTCTCTGTCATAATTTTCCGAATTTGTAATACTGCCACTCAATGGTTCTATTTTTTCATTCCACCAATAATCGAGATGCTCAATTAAAAGTTTTTCATTCTCAGAATTTAATTCTACTGCAACTGCAGCATTACCTCTTGTTCTTTGTTTTGCAAAAGGCCATAATCTAACTAACCTTATTTCTCCAACTGAAACATTTTTTGGAAGTCCGATAATCAAATCATCAAGACTCTTTGTTGTGCATCCACCACCTAGGTGATCTGTATCATCAAGACCTAACCACCCCATGAAATCACCTAATGGGATTAAAAAAATCACCTTTATCATTGTTATCAATAATTCGATTGTTAACATGCTTTATTCCAATAACTTGTGGGACTCGAAATAATCTAGCGCCTATCGCCCAACCTGCACCCATGTCACTATTTCTGTCACCAATCATTAAATCTAATTCATTCTCTGGAGAAACTTTTTGTTTCCACCAATTAACTGCCTCAAATGTTGAATCTAGACTGATAATTTTTTGTTTAGTATCAAATTCTTGTAGTGGTTTACTACGAAGTAATTTACTTCCAAGTTGTAACATTCCTGGTTTTGGTTTTCTGCATGTGCAATTATCTCTATTCCTATGTGGGCAAGTTATAATCATATCAAAATGGGCATCAGCGTCACTTTCTAAGAATAATTGTCTCAACTTTTGATGTATTAGAAATAATTGATTTTCATCCCATAATCCACGCATAATTGGAGATTGGTTTGTTACTATACAAGTTCTGTAACCCAATCTTCTAAGATCACCTACTGCTTGAGGTGCACCGGATAGAATTTCCAGTTCGTCAGGAGAGTTAACATAAGTTGATTTCCCAAGATTTAGTACTCCGTCTCTATCTAGAAAAGCAATTGCACCATTTTGGTTTACTCCGCTAGGAAAATCTGCGGGTGTGAATTCAACAATTGGTCCCCGCATAATTGGGCCTAGAGTAATTTATTGAAGTGATTTGCCATTACCATACAAGTTTTGAAGTGAAGTTCATCATAGCATAAAATATGGAGGCCCAATCTGTTGTTGCAATAATAGGTGCTATTGGGCTAATTTTTCTTGCTATTTCTTGGCATTTTAGAAAGATAAATAATCCAATAATCGCACAAATTGGATGGATTTTAGTTTCCATTTACTTTTTTTCAGCATCATGGAAATATTATTCACATCAAGATTATATTTTGACAATAATGAGTATGCTCGCACTACCACTTGGTTTTGGCATTGCAGTTTGGGAAGGTAAAGAAGAATCTGGTAGAACCAAGGAGGCTTTGATATGGTCAAGAGGTGCAATGGCATATGCAGGTGGACCTTATCTACTCATTGCACATGTACCTTGGCTAAGTGTACTCGCGATATGGTTTGTTGCTTCTCAAGTAGCGTTATTTTATCGGGTTTCAGGAACAGGAGACATACATCTTGGTGAAACATGGGTTCAAACTGAAACAGGAAGAGTAAACTGGGATTCATGGGATGGAAATCGGTGGTTTAGTACTGAAACATTTGGTGAATTCCCATACCAAACAGAACTAATTACGGGTGATGGTTCCTTAATTGGAATAAATTTCGTCCTTGCATGTACTGCTTTACAATCTATGGTTATCTTTATCGGAGCTATATCAGTTCTCGATATTGATAGGAAAAGAAGAATTCGTGCATTAATATTTACAGTTCCTGTGATTCATATTTTGAATATTTTTAGAAATGTTGGATTAATTTGGATGGATCAAACTTATACAACTTGGAACTATATTGGAATGTCAGTGTTTGAATTTGGACATAATTATGCATCTAGGTTCGTATCTTTGTTTGCAATGTTTTTCATGGCACTAATTATGTTTGAAATCTTACCAGAGTTACATAGGCATATAGTTAGATTACTCAAACCACTAGGTATTCTACAACCAAAAACGAAGAATTCTGGTTAGTATTTGGACCATTCTTCTCCAGGATTATTTCTTGACCACTTGATGCCACTGTTTATTGGATATTCAATGGTCTCTTTTCCATCTGTTCCTATCATACCCATTAGTTGACTTGATGGGGAGTTAAATTGATCATCAGATCCCAATAAATCTTCAAAGGATGGCATATTTTCATTTGCAACATTCGAAATTATATTTTGGAAATCATTATTATTTTCCAAGTTATTGTTAGAAAATTCAGTTTGATAAATTTCTGTTGTCGGGTTTTGAGATGAAATGATTTCTTGAACAGGTGGCTCTAATTTTGGCTCCTGCATTCCAAGCATTGTTTCGGCTATATCGAATTTCTTTTCATCACCCCAATCTTGATTTTCCGCATTATTTCTATTCCCTCTAGTTATTAGAACCAATAGTGCAAGAAGTCCGATAAATACAATTGCTCCGACTGAATAAACCAAATCATTAGCGATACTCGGTGCAATGTCAGCATTATCACCGACTCCATCACCATCTGTATCTTTAGATTCATCAGGATCATTAGGGAATTCATCCTCCTCATCTGGAACTCCATCACCATCACCATCAAATGCATCAAATGTAGTAACGCAAATACTCGTCATCAATTCGATTTCAGTTTCTGAAATTTCTAAGTCGGAATTTGTATCCATTCCGATGAAATTATATTTATTCTCATAAATTTGGGAACTTAGTAATTCTATTGAAACCGAATCGCCATCATCCGATAACTGATCAAAAATAATCCAAATTTCATTGTCACATCTACATGATTCTTGAAGAATCTCTGCAAATTCTATCTCTCCATCATTATTCAAATCTACACTTTTGAAATCATCTTCTTGAACTTCCATTTCACCCATTATTGATTTGAATTCACTTTCATCAATAACTCCATTAGAATCTTTATCAACAGTATTCATTATTTCATTGGCATTATCTCTACAAGAAACCTCTACAACAGGTTCGATTATAGGTTCATTATCGTCAATTGGTTCTAAGAAGTCACTGTAAACCCAATTAGCAATTATTGAAACATCAGATACATCAGTTTCGGCAATTAAAGTGATATCGAATCTTCCATTAGCCGGTAAATCAACAAATATTGTCTGTGCAGTTCCATCGCCATAAGAATCTACTTCCACTTCCTCTGAATTGGTTTCCATGCTTGGTCGTTGTCGTCCCATGTCTTCATCATCAAATTCAAAGAAGAAATCTTCGAATCCAAAAATTATCACATCACCTTCTAGAGTAAGTGTAAGGTCACCAGTGCCACCATATGTAGAGATTTGTAGATAATCTCCTGGTTTTTCCAGATTTAAGAAAAAGAATAATTCCTCACCTTCGGGTGCTTCAATACCAAAAATTTCCTCATTATTGAATAATTCAATAGGAGTTCCATCATAAGACCAAACATACCTGTCTTCAAATGAAGCAGTTATCATTACATTACCAAATACTTCTTCAGTGTCAAGTAAGATATACCACATACCAGGTGTAGGGTCATTAAATCCAATCATATCTCCAGCACCTGGAGTTGAGGAAAGATAATCGAATTCAGAAGTCGTTGGGGCTTGTTCAAATTTCATGAAAAGTGCAGCTTCTCCGAAGCCTTCTGACAAATCAACTTCTAATCTTTCAGTACCGCTTGGAACATTGATTTTGAAAAATTGATCTAGTGAGTTGTAACCACTTAAAGGACCATACTTTTGTCCGGGGAATAATTCGATTGCATCTTCAGGTTCAATATTATCCGGCTCATAGGTAAACTGAGCTGAAATCGTAAAATCTGTAGCCCTTTGATAGGTATATGCTGTGATGTAGTATAGACCTGGTTCGAGATCATACAATGTTACAACATTATCATTCCCAGGTCCACCATCCCAAGCAACTTTTTGATAAGTATCAGTACCTGGTTCTGAAAATTCATCTTCAAAAACCCCTGGGAAAAATCCGAAATCAAACGGGTCTGGAACTGTACCCCACGAAATACCTAAATCGATATTGCCGGTACCTCCGTAGGTTTTTATGCTAAGTGATGATAAATTCTCAGTTAAGTCAACGTAGTAATAGAGTAATTTATCTTCAAGCGGTACATTTCTGCCGCCTGATATTGATTGATCTGTGACAGGTATTCCATTGAATAATTCAGTCATATCTTCTAGAGGTGGTGGTGGGTCAGCAATATCCCAATCTAGGTATATTGATAGTGATTCAATCTCACTGACTGGGACAATAACGAACCACCATGTTCCTGCTTCAGGCCACTGCCATTCTTCATAGGCAAATCCCCATTCTGTTTCGATAACCAAATCATATTCCCATGAATTAGGAATATATTCATGGGCAACATAAATTTCAAAACTTGAATCTTCTTCCTCAAACCAGTCTTCGAATTCTTCAAAAACACTGAAGTATGCACCTTTAGTCATTTCATCAATTTCAGCAAAGAACAGAAGTTGATCACCTGGCAATCCGGTAATGTCAGAAATTTCATCGCCATTGAAGATTTGAATCGCCTGAGTTACAATACTTCCATCCGGCATTACCCATGATGCTCCATTGATTTCTCCAGTAACCCCAATTAAATCGCTAGTATACATGCCTTCACCTTCAGGGAATTCCCAAAACGAGTCATTGTCAGCATTGCTAATTCTAACATCATCTATCATACCCCTGAAGTAATTACAATCGCACCCAGCACCCATTTTTCCGATAATCAGTTCATCGCATTCTAAACCACTTTGGAAGCAATTATTAGATCCAAAATCTCCTAAGGGTATTTTAGAATCATTACCATCAATTATCCCTGCAGGAGTGCCGTCGATGTAAAACTCTCCATATGTGTCTTCTTCAATAATTACTTTGACATGTGTCCAATTATTTTCTGAAATTGACATATTGGAAACTGGATTCTTTGACATTGAATATTCGCTAGAATAGGCGAGTTGTCCATTGTTAATGTAAAGCCCCCATCCATAATCACCCATCATTGTAATGAATTGAATTCCTGATGTATCAGGCATATTGATCATTGCTTCGATTTCAATATGATTTTCCCAATCTGGCATCTCATCTTCGACAATAATGAAATCATTGTCTCCATCAAATCTAAGTGCATAATCTGCACCAGGTCCAATCTCTACTACACCATAAACTGGAACAAGTTCAGGGTCGTTACTTAGGTCATTCCAAGTTCCTGGCATAATATTTCCTATATTCGTTCCAGCAATGTGAACAAAGTCTTCTTCATCATTTGATGATGGCTGATTATCTCCCCAATTACGGTAATAAAAAGGAGTCCCATCATGCCACTTGTAATATCCTTCTTCATCATAATCTGATAATCCGGTCCATAAGTGCCTAGATTGATTATTGAAATTAGCAAATGTTTCAAACACCCAGGTATTTTCTTCCAGGCTATCTATTGTAGTAAGAAAACCATCTAATCCACGTGCTACAGTAGCAGAATCTTCCCATGATGCAGCACTTAACAAGTGGTATGTGTTATTATTTTCAGGATTAACGGCGGTGTGTAATATTGTAATTTCATCCACACTTTCAGAAGAGGAATTAGATATAATCGGTGTCATTAAAGAGGCTAAAAATAATGTTACCAAGACAAAAGCTTTGCCATTACTAAAGTTGTTCATCAGTACATCGAAGTATTAATCCAATTTCAACGTATTGGAAATTTGATTTTTCTTATTTGGTCATTTTCTTACCACCGATTCGTAATTCGGTTTCTAGAGGCATTTGATGTTCCCAGGCAAATTCTTTTACAATCCTCCAACCATTTTCAGAACCTTCGTAATCTTTTACCTCAATTATTTTATTTCTAGTATTTGCTTTGAAAGCGGCTACAGGTTCTGCGTTTTTGAATACAAGATATGCTGAGCCAAAGCCAAATTTCTCTTTCATGATATCAGCAAAATATGGTGCAATTGGGTCACTTGGTGGAAGTACAAAATCTCTAATTGTTGTAATATCTTTTGCTTCTTCTAAGAGTTCTTTTCGACCCCAGCAAACCTCATGTAAATCTTCGATTAAAAATCCTTTTATCAGTGTTCCATCTTCTTCAAATCCATTCAAAACAGACTTCAATTCTTCTGGCTTAAATGGTGTGCCTGACAACCTCATTAGCTGCTTAAGTGTGATAACAGGGAAATTTTCAACCATTTTTCTTAGATATTCTTTACGTAGCTCTACAGGGTCAACGTCGCCTCTTGGTGCTACTGTCCTAAACCCTCCACGGTAATCTTGAACTATATGCCCTGTTCTAATAAGAGGTTGAATTAATTTCCTGAATTCGGATTGCGATAATGCATGTCGCTCTTTGAAAATATTAGGATCAGAATTTTTACTAAAGAATTCCACTATGTCCCAAAGATCTTCATCGGCTTCTTGGCCTCTGATTACCAGTAAGTCTTGGAAGTGTTCATAGGTACCCCAAACTTGATGGCCTCTTAGGTTAATACCTTGATGTAGTCTATTTGCACTAGCCATACTCTTCAAATCAGCACGATAAACCTCACATCGACCTCTAAGTGCAAAATCATCCCTAACTTCAGGAGTCTTTCTCATAGCCAAAATTTCATTTTCTAGTCTAGTATTTTGATGTAAGTTGTGCTTATGGAATAATGCTCTTTCAGCAATCTCTCTTGGTTGAGGGTCTACTATTCCACCTCGAATCATTCTCTCGCCAGTTAGCTTGAATCCAATCGATTCCAAACATTTCCTTGTTACTTCGTCTATATTAGAAACAGGTTCACTGTTGAAATTACTCAAAATTGCAACATCTACTAATTGATCAGAGTGATTATCTAAGAGAATAGAGAATGCTTCGCAGAATTCTTCGATGTATGCATTGGGGATATGTAGATCTTTTATTTCTAAATAATCATTTACTTTGAACATCAAAATTTTACCGATAGGGTCAACACCTTTGAAAACAGGTAGATACCATCCTCTATCGAGAATACTTCTAACTTCCCAAATAAATCGTGAAACATATGGGTCAGACTGAGTCATAATTCTCAAATTACGATCTTCTCTTCTTGGTCGTTGTAATAATTCAACTTCTTCTGGCATACAATAGAAGGCTTCAGGATCAGGAACCAAAGAAATAACTTTTGAGATTTTACCAGACTTTTCTAGATTCATCAATGCGACAGTAAGGTCTTCATATGAACGGGTAACATAAAATCTTAGAGTGTTAGCCTTGATAGGTCCTAATCTTTTGATAACGTCTACTAATGATGACTCAAAATCAAGTGTTTCATAGACGCCGTGAACTCGATGGAATAGTGATAGTCTGCGTCTTCTACCAGTAACATCTTCAAATTGCTTGACAACTAACATTTGGCGTTCTAGGTTATCCAATGCTCTCTTGAGGTCTCTTTGCAATGATTTGTACTCTTCACCTTTTGGGAAGTCTTGCATGATTTCTTGTCTAGTGACATTTATTCCTGGAGGTATCTTTTCTAGAACTTGTTCTTCCATAGGACCTATCCAAGGCTCCGGCTTTAATCCAAGAAGCATTGGAATATTTTTCTTGGTAGTGTATCCAATTCTATTGTGTAATAGTCTACCCATAATAACATCGGAATCCAATTGTAGATCTTTCCAATCCTTGAACCTAAATTCTTCTACTCTGTACAGTAATTCTTGTTGCTTTTGGAAAATTACGTGAGAATCGAAGGCAGAGAACCCATCGTCATACTGCGCAAATGACTTTTGGAAAACCATATTTTGTACCCAACGGTATTCAACAACTTCTTCATCACCACCGGTCAATCTATGTTCGTCAACTTTCAAAATATACTCGGCTTCTTCAGTCTGACGATAGAAACCTACAGATACGACATTTCTAGATTCAAGTTCATGAAGAATTCTTTCGACTAGTTCTTTAGAAAAAGGAAGTCTTTGTTCCATTTCTTCAGATGTTTTTGGACCTTCACTACCAAGCATTTCTATAATTTTAACTCGCATTGCTTCATGAGGGTCTCCAAGCAAAACTTTCTCCCATTTTGTCGGTAATCGACCATCATATTCACAGGATACATTGAAACTTAATCCTTGAATATTTAACTCTCTAAGGTCTTTGACATCCTTTCCTCCATTGACCGAAAGACTTCCAAGAGTTCCATGTATTTCTGCCATGTATGGTGTAAACCATTTTCCATCTAACTCCTTAGAACCACATTTATCTAATTTTACAATTTTTCCATTTTGACATAATTGTTCAACCCAATCACGTAAAATATCTATATCTATATCTTGTAATTTCTCTTTGTAAAGTGGGTTATTGAAAGATTTCTCTAAACCTCCTCCATGAGACATTAATTTTAACAGTCCTTCCGAATCTTTCGGTATTGGTGCTTTATTGAGATAGTATTGATTTAATTCTTCACTGGAAAGTTCTGTTGCCAAACTTCGAGTACCAAGTAATCTTTGTAATACAGTTGGGTCAATATCCTTGACTAAGAAAGCACGAGTTTTCATCGACATTAAATCTTCAAAAGCAGACATAAACAATGACATTCCAAGGCGTGAAGGAATAGTCATTTTTTGATGAACAATTCTTGCATCTCCTTCGACACATGAATTCAGGAACTCATTTAGACTTTTAATATCGATATCTGCAAACATAATCTCATTTTTAGCCTCTCGCATTAGAAGGCTATCATCTATGGTTCTATGCTTGTTCAATAAAGAATCAGCCTTCTGTTGGAATTGTTGTGGACTGACCTCTTCGGCTCCGATTCTCTTAGGGATAATAAGAGAACGACCGGCAACTTCTTTGAATCTCTTAGCGAAAATTTGAGTACTTATGATATGTCTTTCTATAATTTCTATGTGATCATTAGTCTTGAATGAATCATACATTTCTCTTGGATCTATTTCTTTAGATGTTCTTAATAGTAATCCATTTTCATCGAATGACATCTCTATTACGCTAATATTTTTACTTTCAGCAAGTCCAGCCAAGAAGTAACCTAAAGCAGTGTTAAATCCTCTTCCTCGGCAAGTTGTAATCATATAGGTAGGATGTCCTCCACTGATAATTTGCTCAACCAACATTCTGGTTGGGTCAGGAACTTGAAAAGATTCTATAGAATGCTCTTCTAAATGCCTAGCAATGGCATTGGAAACATCATTAGATAATCCATAAGCATCTCTTAGAATTATTCTTGGATCAATCTCTTTGCGAAGAGAGATAATACAATGTCCAATTAAATCTAATAATGCATTAGATAGTTCTCTAGACCTAGAGCGTGCTTCACCAGACCATGAAGGAACAGTCGGCCTATATCCAGTAACAGAGGTTACATTTACACGGGTTCCTTGAATATTGGTCACACGGTAGGTCGAACCACCTAGAAGGATTACGTCACCACTTCGTAAATTAGATACGAAGGAACCGGATAATTGACCAAGAATGGAACCTTCGGCATTGAAAACTAAGTATGAATTATCTGGTGCAATAGTTCCAATATTGGTGTAGTAAATCATTCTGGAATATCCACGTTTTCCATATATGTTTTCTTCCCAATCAACCCAAACTCGACGTTCTTCCTCGAGCATGTCCAAAACCTCAATGAAATCATCATATGAAAAGTTTCTATATGACCAAGCATTTACAATTATTTCATATGCCTCATCAATGTCTAATTCATTGATAATTACCAATCCAATCATGAATTGAGCAACAACATCGAGACAATTTTCTGGAAAGTCTAACCTATCCATATCACCTTTTTGAATTGCAGACTGTAAAGCAGCCAATTCGATTAAGTCATCAACACTGGTTGGCAAGAATCTTGCTCGGGGTATTCCCCCTACATGGTGTCCAGCACGACCTATTCGTTGAAGTGCAGTTGCGATATCTCCAGGACTGCCAACTTGAAGAACTAGATCAACTGAACCGATATCAATACCCATTTCTAACGACGAAGAGGTTACAACAGCTCTTAAGTGTCCATGTTTCAATCTTTTTTCAACATCAAGTCTAATTTTTTTATCCATTGAACCGTGATGTCCTGCAACAAGTTCTCCTAAGTATGGTCGAAGCCTCTGTACAATAGTCTCAGTCATCTTTCTAGTATTGGCAAAGACAAGAGTTGTTGTGTGAGCGGAAATCAAATCAGCAATTGCTTCAATATTGGAGTCAAGAATCTTCATTACTGCTAGGTCACTGAATCTTTTATGGGTAATCATAATGTCTAAGTCTAATTCTCGGGAACCAGATACCTTTGCAATACTAACTTTACTATTATTGGCTCTTGTTTCTTGGTCATCACTAGCAACTAAGTATTCAGCAACTTTTTCCAGAGGTTCCATTGTTGCTGAGATTCCTATTCTTTGAACTGGAGTTTTGAGTAGGGTATCCAAATATGATAATGTCAAAGCTAGATGAACGCCTCTTTTGGTTGGAACCAGAGAGTGTAATTCATCAACAATCATGTATTCCAATTCACTAACTATTGGTTGAAATCGAGGTGATGTAATCGCAATAGCAAGACTTTCTGGTGTGGTAATTAGAATATGCGGCGGATTTCTCAACATTTTTTGTCTATCGGATTGACTGGTATCTCCAGTTCTTAGTCCAACTTTTATTTCTTGGGCTCTATCAGGAAGATATGTTTCAGAAATTTCACTAAGAGGACCTATTAGATTTCTCTCAATATCATTAGCAAGGGCTTTTATTGGCGATATGTAAACACAATGAACCTTTTTTTCTAATTTATTATCAAGAGCAAGCCTCACTAATTTATCAATAATGGTTAGAAAAGCGGTCAATGTTTTTCCAGAACCTGTTGGTGAGCACAACAATAGATTTTTTCGCTCCATAATTGCTGGAATTGCTAGTTTTTGAGGTCGGGTGAAGTCAGGAAAAGAATCCTTGAACCAGTTTCTAACTGGTGCACATAGACTATCCAATAACTCATCAGTGGAATGAGAAGTTTCTAGATACTCAATCTCAGGCATTTTTTTCTCACTATCCCAATGCTGCGTAACGATAGTATCGACTACTTGAAAACTTCGCCTTTATTTACAGATTTAGATGATAAATATTGATAAAATAATAAGTTCAATTTTAAATTACCAAAAACATTCTTCTGCAAGTAACTGCTCTCCAAATAATTCCTTTAGTTAATCTATTGAAGAAAATATTCAAAACCCAATCTGGTAATCTAAACATTATACTTCCAATTTTGAAAGCTCTCTTGGAATTAAGCATCACTCTTCCCATTTGCTTCTTCCAAATTTTTTCATATTCTTTCAATTCCAATCCCTCTTTGATATGCTTAGAAATAACTTGGCCAGCGATTCTTCCACCTATCATCGCAATAGTGATTCCCGCCCCATTAGAAGGTAAAACCATACCAGCAGAATCACCTACTAGGACATAGTTTCCTTTGACAAATGTCTTGATAGTTCCAGACATCGGTAATGAACCAGCACCATTGAATGTTGAATCACCTTCATATTTATCGATGAATTCTGAAGCAAAAAGATTCAGAGATTTACCTTTGGCTAGTTTTTTCTGTATCCCTAGTCCAATATTGGCTCCCTTTGATTTAGGGAACATCCATGCATAACCACCTGGAGCCATTGATCCAAAATGTAGCTCTACATCTTCTCCATAATCTCCTTCCTTGAGAGAAAATTTGACAGGTATATTCAGTGACTTCTCTTTCCAAAATGCTCTCCTTACCGGATCATTATGACCTCCTGCACCGACAATCACCTTTCCAGTAATACTTTTTCCATTTCGAATATGAACTGTATTACCTTCAATTTTATTGATAAAAGAATTCACCATATACTCCGCTCCACATTTTTTAGCCAACTCAACAAGAGCTTCATCATGCCTAACCCGATTTAGAACAAGCCCCTCAAAATCATATTTTAGCGATTTACCAGATGGCGTAATAATACTAAGTACATCTGTTCTACGTGATATAGCATCATCCGGAGTTTGAAATAAATCATCCATATCAGGGACATCGGGACACAGACGTCTCATCTCATCATTTGTTGGAACGAGTTCTCCGCATTGCAATGGCGAACCTATTGATTTTCTTGCATCTATGACTAGGGTTTTGATTCCTGATTCAGCAGCATACCTAGCCACAGTACTTCCTGCCGGACCGCCACCTATGATTACAACATCATAATCATATTCACTCATCATTTGCAACCCCGTTAAATTCGCCAATTCTGAGATGTTATTAACCATGCGTATTAGCACATAAAGCTCAATATTGACGGTCAATTTCAAAGGCAAAGAACTCTAGGACATTACAGGCGGTCCAATGTCAATCCCTGATAGTAATCGTTTGGAAAGATTATCTGGGATGTTGAAAAGGCGAGGAATTATTTTACCGGCATTCGAAATACATGGTGGTTCAAAAGGATTGTATGATTTTGGTCCGGTCGGTGGTAGATTACGTAATAGAGTTAACCAAAATTGGATTGACCACTGGACTTCAATGGGTAATATTACTGAGATATCATGTCCTACAGTTACCCCTTTTGAAGTGCTTGAAGCAAGTGGCCATGTAGGTGAATTTTCAGATTTCATGGTTGATTGTATCGCCTGTGGAGAGGCAAGTAGAGCAGATACATTGTTGGAAGATTTTCACTCCAACCCAGACGCGTTATCAAAATCGGATTTGCAGGAATTATTTTCCAAGCATAATCCTAAATGCCCGTCATGTGACTCCAGTGATTGGAGTGATATCACGGCTCAAAATTTGATGTTTAATACAACAATTGGTGCTGGGAAGTCCGGTAGACAGGGATTTTTACGTCCTGAAACAGCACAAGGAATGTTTACATCATTTCAAACACTTTATCGACATAACAGAGAAAGATTGCCATTCGGAGCGATTCAGGTTGGTAAAGGATACAGAAATGAAATATCTCCTCGACAAGGAATGATTCGTCTACGGGAATTTAATATGGCGGAGTTAGAGTATTTTATTGATCCTGAAGAAGATTCGAATCATGATTTTTCCAAATGGAATATTTCTCTGTTCAAATTAATACCTGAAGATGGTAAAGAAATTTCGATTTCACTAGAAAAGGCAGTAAATAATGGTATAATTAGAGATTCAACTGTTGGATTCTTTATGGGATTAACCTATGATTTTTTAATCAAAGTAGGGATAAATCCCGATAAATTAAGATTTAGGCAGCATGAATCAGATGAGATGGCTCACTATGCTATGGATTGCTGGGATGTCGAGATTCATGGTTCATATGGCTGGGTTGAATGTGTTGGAATAGCACATCGAGGTTGTTATGATCTTGAAGCCCATGAAAAGTATACCGGAAAGACACTCAGGGCAAGGCGAGAATTTAGCGAGCCAAGGAACATCGAAATAGATCATTGGACAATTGATGGTTCTGTAGCAGGGCCAGCATTTAGATCTCTAGCAGGAGTAGTAAAATCAGCGGTTGAAAATTTATCGATTGATACTGAATTTCCCTGCCATATACAATTAGACTCAGGTGAATCTGTGACAGTGGAACCGCAGCATATCAAGAGAAATCAAAGAACAGAAGTTGTTACAGGTGAATGGTTTATTCCTCATGTTGTTGAACCTGCTTTCGGAATTGACAGAATAATTTGGCATATTTTAGACCATGCTTATGACGAGGTTTCTAAAGGAGACGATTTATACACTGTTTTGAGATTGAGTCAATCCATTGCTCCAGTTGATTATTGTGTATTCCCTTTATTTGAGAAAGATGGAATGGGCGAAATTGCTAAATCAATAAATACTAATTTGTGTTCGAAACTTGGAATAATTTCCATGTATGATTCTAGTGGTTCAATTGGTCGAAGATATGCTAGGGCGGATGAAATAGGAGTTCCATTTTGTATCACTGTAGATCATCAGTCATTAGAAGATAACACAGTTACGCTTAGGGATAGAGATACAGGGCAACAGAAAAGAGTATCAATCGACTCACTGTGAATTATATCCTAAATCAATTCTTGACTTCGATACATAGTTAATGTTCAAGAACCTTCGCATATTAGGAAATCTATGGCAAAAGTTAGCGATTGGACCGAGAGGTATCGTCCAATTTCTGAAAGCCATTTAGAAGGCAATGAATCTCAACGTCGCAAGATTAGAGATTGGTTATCAGAGTGGCAAGATGGCATGCCTAGAAAAAAAGCACTCTTACTTGTAGGACCTCCTGGCGTTGGAAAGACTACTGTAGCTCGTGCAATTGCACAGGATATGAATTGGAGTGTTATTGAATTAAATGCTTCAGACGCAAGAAATGCTGCTGCAATTCGTAAGGCAGCAACTCAAGGTGCTACTCATCGTTCCTTATTCCACAATCCAAATGATAAGAAACAACGTACACTTATTTTATTGGATGAAGTAGATCATCTTTCAGGCGGATTAAAAAAAGTAAATCAAGATAAACTTGCGAAAGCGCTTATGGGTGAAGAAGTAGCAGGGAATCCAATTACCTTCAAAGGAGATTCTGGAGGTAAAGCAGAGTTGTTGAGATTACTTGATGAGACCAAGCAACCAGTCATACTTGCTTGTAATGAAATAATGGGATTATGGGGCAAGGGTTCAAATTGGCGCTCCACAAGAGATAGATTCCAAAAACACATTATCACTTTAAACTTTGAAAGGGCCAGTGATGATGCAATTAGGAGAATTGCTCGTCGAGTTCTTAAATCTGAAGAAATTGAGTTTGATGCTCAAGCAATTGAGGAGTTGGTTTCTAGAAACCCAGGAGACCTTAGGGCTTTAGTAAGAGATTTACAAGTAATATCAGCTACATTAGAAGATAAGTTAACAGTTGAATCAATTAAATCATTTTT
>CENX01022410.1_pt1 | contig 26621 bp, 26 predicted proteins | sample 361321 | NCBI WGS metagenome assembly CENX01 (sample SAMEA2619678, study PRJEB7988) | marine metagenome | isolation source: saline water (ENVO:00002010), including | reverse complement strand
GATCTAGAACCGCTGCTGACTGATGGATATCAATAACTGCAAGATGCTGATCAATTTCAGTGCCAGTTGTAAAAATATTGCGAACACGAAATGAGTGGCTTTTCACCGCATCTATAGATGGATGCTGCTTATCTGCAGACTGATGGAGCAACATTAATCGAACCGACTGACCTGCTGACAAAGATAACTTATCAGCGAGCGAAGAGCCTATTAAAATTTCTTTTTGGGTGGAGCTAAACCGAAAGTTGTCAACGTTTATCGACGAGGCAGAACCCTTTTCACTTGGCAAGAATTTAGTAAAAAGATCATCAACAGCTTGCCCAGCTAAACCCTTTATTAACATGGGCTGAGTTTGATTATTGGCGACAGCCAATGCTTTAAATTCAACGACATATTGCGCTTTCTTAATAAAAGGTGAAGCATCAAGTTGCTCAATCAGCGAGTTTGAAGGCACAACCGGTGAGTCATACCAGAGGGTTGCGTGAGGCGCTAACTCAAGAATACGGTCACGAAATTCTTTTTCGAAACCATTCATAACTGATAAAACAAGCATTAATATAGCAATTGCTAGAGCCAGGCCAAACATGGATATTCGCGAAATAAACTTGACTAGCGAACCCGTACTTGACCCAGCAAAAAAACGCCAAGCCAACCACCATTGATTGATTATCGGATACTGTCCCAATATAAACTTCACACTTGCACCAAATTACCCGCATCAAGTTGGTAAACCTTGTCTAAATCTTGTGTCACACGTTCATCATGGGTGACAATAATAAAACTCGTTTTTTGCTGGTCTGTCACCAATTGGATGAGTTGTTGAATATCACTAGAGGCCTGCTTATCAAGATTACCCGTTGGTTCATCCATTAAAATGCAGCTAGGCTGATTTGATAGCGCGCGGGCTATTGCCACTCGTTGACGTTCGCCACCCGACAATTCAGCAGGACGATGATGTAAACGGTCGCTTAAGCCAACGGAAGCAAGAACGGCCGCTGCCTCGCTTCTAGCGACGTTTCGAGGAACTTTGCCGATCAACAAGGGGAACATAACATTTTCTAGCGCGCTAAATTCAGCCAATAAATGATGAAACTGGTAAACAAAACCTAAGTGCTTATTTCTCAATTGACTTAAGTCATTGTCAGTAAGCGTGGATAAATCTTTATCGACGAGAGATACGGTTCCACTCGAAGGCGCATCTAAACCAGCCAATAGGTTTAATAAAGTACTCTTACCCGATCCAGATGCACCAACAATTGCCACTTTCTCAGCCTGTTTCACATCAAAAAAGATAGACTCTAAAACCTTAAGACGACTATCACCTTGAAGATAATACTTGGATAAGTTACTGCATTTTAAGATTGAGCGATCTACGGCGAGCTCATCCCTTTTCTTAGTCTTTATATCAACCTGATCAGTCATTGATGCATCCTTTTTGCCACTCGACTAAAACTCATATGAAAGTGCAGCCGCTGGTGGTATTGAAGCCGCCTTTTGGGCCGGATAAATTGACGCAAGGAGGCTAATTAACAATGCAGAAAAGACCGTGATAAATATTTCTGCCAATCTAATTTCAGAGGGTAAATGGGAGATATAAAAAACGCTTGGATCGAATAACTGCCAATTAAATAAGTGTTCTATAGACGATACTATCAACCCAGCATTTGGCGCGATAAGTAAACCTAACAATGCGCCGAGTGTAGTTCCAATTGACGCGATGAGCATCCCTTGCAGTAAAAATATATTTCGGATTTCAGTAGTATTTGCACCCATGGTTTTTAACACAGCAATATCACTGTATTTATCCATGACACTCATAAGCACAATTGACACAATGTTGAATGCTGCAATCCCTACTACGGCTAGTAATAACACAAAAATAATTATTTTTTCCATTGCAATGGCTGTAAATAAGCTTCGTTGGTCATTGCGCCAATCCAAAGCTGACAACGAATGATACTTAGGATTAGTTTGCACAAGCTGAAATAATGTATTATCAAGCTTATTTTGTATGTTAAAACGATCAACGAGCTCAAGCCTTAAACCATCGACAGAAGCACCCCTAGCCAATAATTTTTGCCCGGCAAGCAAGCTAATTAAAACTAAGTTTTGATCAGCTTCAGCCCCTACTTCAAAGATGGCGCTAACGAAAAATCGTTTTTCTCGCATGACGACACCCGCAGGTGTAATAGTGATTTTAGGCAATACCAACTGTAAGCTATCGCCTACTGTAAGGCCTAGCTGTCGAGCAAGAAGACGACCGATAACAATCCCGTATTTTTGCTCTTGTAAAGCGCTGGCATCACCTGCAATAATATAGTTCTCAATGCCTGTTAGATCTACATCTAGGGTATAATCAAAAGCTAGCAACTCAACGACTTGAAATCGTCCGTCCTTATTAACAATAGCTGTTTGCTCAATAAAAGGCGCTGCGGCAAGAATGCCATCCTGAGTGAGAATATCGTCACGCAAATCCTGCCACTGAATTAAAGCATTCTGATTAATCTCAGCGCGATCTTTGTCATTAAAATAAATCTTAGCGTCTGGAATTAATGAAAGTAGACGGTTTTGAAGCTCGGTTTCAAAACCGTTCATCACACTAATAACAATGATCAATGTAGCTACACTGAGCACTAAGCCTAATAATGAGACCCAAGTAAGGAAACTCGAACCAGGGCCACGCTGTTTGAACGTCACATATCGAAACGCGATCAGTGCAATGAAAGGCAGTGAACTCGTTGTACCTCGCTGTGGTTGTGATCGTGTCATAAAAGTGCTTGCATTGAACTTTATTGATAGTGTGGCTGTATGAATATCAGTCAATATTAAAGCTGCTTTAAGAGTTTATTGTCGATTTGTGAAGTAGATACAACAAAAACTGAGAATAGCCATCACTCTTCATGATTAATTAAGCTTAGTATACTAAACTAAAAACAACCCAGCGTAAGTATATTTATAGGGTATGAGCCCTGTTTTTATTGATTAGGAGAGCAAGTATTGTGGAAGCTGTCAGTGATCGTCGTCAGTTATTTCGAGTGGATGATACCGCTATCTTAGATATCATGGCTGTTAATGAGCAAGATCTGCTTTCTCAAGTGGCTGAGGCTTGCTTCCCTAGTTCAGAAAGCTTTTCTTTAATGCGTAATATTCAATCGATTGACAGTGAAAATGCCTTACTCCTGAGGAATATCCACGACAAGTCACCCGAAATCTCAGCTTATTTTTTATCTGTTAACAAAAAAATTGAAACGGTAGCTGCTGTTATTGCCAAGCAAATTGTATCAGAACACGCTAATAATATTGCGGTTGACCTTAGTGAAGGCGGTATTGGCTTTCAATCGAATGCCCCATTAGAAATTGACCAACATTATGCGATAAAAATATGGTTTAACGAAAAGATGACGGGGATTGCAGCTTATGTAAAGGTTGTCGCCTGCCAAGAGCTAGATGACAATAGCTTTCGTATTTCTTGCCAGTTTAAACAGCTTAGCGATGTCGATGAAAAACTCATATCAAGGCATATTATGCAAGTACAAGCTAAACAACAACGGATGAAAAAAGAACTTATTGATTAATATTGATAGCAAGATTAATGCTGACGCTTTCTAAACAACATAAGTTAACTGCTATTCTCATGCAATCTCTTCTGCTGGTTTTTTATCCAAGTCAAGCAGAGGTCATCTCAATTCCACTAGCAACCGCCCTTTCGCCCTCAATCCAGATAACTGTTACGTATCAAGGCATGACGGAAGCTCAAGTACTGGATACCTTTGGCCCGGCCAATAGCATGAAGCCACCCGTTGGGCAGCCAGCGATTTCACAGTGGTTATTTACTGAATTCACTGTCTAATTTGGGTCAGGTAAGGTGCTACATAGCGTCTTAAAACGTCCCTCCGCGTATTAATTCCATTGTTTGATGTGTCGCTTAAACCTTAGAATCGAGTTTTGATATTGAATTAGATGATGACATGATGAAACAACCACTCCGCCAATTAGCACAATTTGATCTCAATACCTTTATCAATGAGTATTGGCAAAAAAAACCGCTATTAATTCGACAGGGACTGCCTGATTGGGAAAATCCAATCACCCCTGACGAGCTTGCTGGCTTATCGCTTGAAGAGGAAATTGAATCGCGCATTGTCACTCAGACAGAAACTCAAAGCTGGCAATTAGAGCATGGCCCCTTCGAAGAGTCACGATATAACGCTTTAGGCGACTCACATTGGAGTCTGTTAGTACAGGCAGTCGATAACCATGTTTCCTCATTAGCTATTTTATTGGATTACTTTACATTCATTCCTAGCTGGCAAATTGACGACGTAATGGTTAGCTTTGCCACTAAAGGGGGTGGCGTAGGTCCTCATTTCGATCGTTACAATGTATTTCTAGTTCAAGGGCAAGGTCAAAGGGAATGGCAACTCGGTCAAGTTTGCGATAGTGAGACCATCCTCAACAATCTAAATGGGCTCATGCAGTTGCCTAACTTTGAATGTCAAACAAGCTATATCTTAGAGCCTGGCGATATATTGTATGTTCCGCCTTATCTCAGTCACTTAGGCACGTCGCTAGACAATAAATGCATGACGTATTCGGTAGGCTTTCGGTCACCCGCATTGAGTGATCTCGTTGACGACTTTGCTACTTTTTTACAGACGCAGTTAACAGAAGACGAACGACTACGAGCACCATTAGTCGCTCTTAATGACAGTGCTAACGGTGCAATTGATCCAACCACCATTGCACTATTCAAAGCACAAATTACTTCTTTGATGGATGATGAAAAACGCTTGTCAAAATGGCTAGGTTGTTGGGCCACACTGCCTAAACGCTCTGCAATGGAGAGCGAAACACAGCTTGCATCTGACCAAGAGGTTGAGACAATCTGGAATCAACTCATGGCTATTGACGCTTTACTCATACGTTCTTCTGCTGCGAGGTTTCACTACATCGAAGCAAATGCAAACGGTCCTACATTTACCTTTTTTTCCAATGGGAGAGAGGTCGATATAGGAAGGCATGATGAGACATTATTGGCATCAATAAAGCAGGTATGTAACTCAAGATCGTTTAGCAGTCAGTTATTGGCACCCTGGTCTACCAATAAGTCGTTACGAGAAGTCATTGCAGATAGTATCTTGGCTGGAACTGTTTATGGAGAAGAGTTTAATTTTTGTGATGAATGATCGTAAACTTAAGGTTTGATAACATTCATTAATACGCTACATCTAGAGTAATGAAACGGGTTAAACGAAGATGTAACAAATCGATTCATTTAACAAGTAGCGTTTAATCAATAAACCTTGCTATAAATGCGGCCTCATCGATGATAGTAATACCTAACGCTTCTGCCATAGTTCTTTTAGAACCTGCCGCCTCGCCTGCTATTAAACAATGCGTGTTTCTGGATACGCTACCCGACACCTTGGCGCCCAAGGACTCCAGCTTTTCTTTGACTTGATCACGCGACATAGAGATGAGTTTACCAGTCAACACCCATGTTTGGCCGCTCAAGGCCAAGGCTTGTCCTTGATTAATTGGAATATCCTGCCAACTTATACCAACGGACTGTAACTGCTCTATTAGCTTAAGATTTCGTGGGTTATTAAAATAACTAAAGATATGTTGAGCGACAATAGGCCCAATATCATCAATTTCGATTAAGCGTTCAATTGCACTTAAATTTTTATCTCTCGCAGCGACGACGCTCTCAATAAGCAATTCCAAGCTCCCAAATGCATTGGCTAAATTCTTAGCCGTTGCCTGCCCGACCTCACGAACACCCAAACTGTAAATAAATCGTGCCAAGGTTGTCGATTTGCTCGCATCTAAAGCTGCTAACAAATTCGCCGCAGATTTATCAGCAAGACGATCGAGGCCAGCCAGTTGCGACTGAGACAAACTGTAGAGATCAACGGCAGATAGAACATACTTTTGATCAACCAGTTGATCAATAATCTTATCGCCAAAACCTTCAATATCCATCGCTTTACGAGATACATAGTGTTTAATTGCTTCTTTCAGTTGGGCTGGACACAGCTGTCCTGCTGTACAGCGAATCACTGCCTCCCCGCTTACTCTAGATACATCAGAACCACACTCTGGACAATGAATTGGCAATACTATGGGCTCACTGCCCGAGGGCCGCAAATCGTGAATGACCTTGGCAACCTGAGGTATTACATCACCTGCTCGTCGAATAACGACTGTGTCGTCAGGCCTGACATCAAGCCGAGTAATTTCATCGACATTATGAAGGGTGGCATTACTCACGGTAACACCGCCGACAAAAACTGGCGCCAGTTTTGCCACAGGCGTTAACGCGCCGGTTCGACCTACTTGCCATTCTATTGCATTAATTGTCGTGCTAGCCTCTTCGGCTGGAAATTTGTAGGCTATCGCCCAGCGCGGTGCTCTTGACACAAAGCCCAGCTGTTGCTGTAGGGCACAGGAATCAACTTTAATCACCACGCCATCGATCTCATAAGTTAATGAAGAACGCTTATTAGTCAGCGCCTGACAGTATTCTATCGCTTGATCAATACCCTTAACGGCTTTTATTTCTGGATTTATAAAGAAGCCCCATTCAGCTAATTGCGATAAACTCTTGCTATGAGAATCACTTAAGTATCCCTTAGGTCCAGCATGTAAAACACCTTGCTGATCAGAGTATTCAATATAACCAACACCATAAGCAGACATCATAAGCGGTCTAGTCGCAGTAATTTTTGAGTCTAATTGACGCAAACTACCTGCAGCCGCATTACGCGGATTGACAAATGTTTTTTCACCCCTATCTTGAGCCGCTTGATTCATTTTTTTGAAGCCGGCATCAGGCAGGTAAATTTCGCCCCTGACCTCAACCCGATAAGGAAAATTATCACCCTGAAGCTTTAAAGGAACGCTATTGATAGTCTTAACATTGGTGGTGATATTTTCGCCTTGACTACCATCGCCACGTGTTGCTGCGGTATGCAGAATACCGTCTATATAAGTAATACTAACCGCCACACCATCAAGCTTAGGCTCACAAAAATACTCTATATTAACTAATTCATCAGTAAGGCGATCTTTTAAGCGCTTATCGAAAGCTGCTAACTCTTCATCATTGAAGGCATTATCGAGTGATAGCATTGCCAACTTATGTGTTACTGATGAAAAATGATCCAAGGCTGTTGCACCGACGCGCTGGCTAGGTGAGTCAACAGTCGCCAGTTGTGGGACGCTCTCTTCAAGATCAAGCAACTGTCTAAACAATTTATCATAGTCTGAATCAGGGATAATAGGCGCATCTAAGACGTGATAGCGGTGGTTATGGGTGTTAATCAATTCAACTAACTGAGAGTGCCTATTGCGGGTATTGGTGTTAAATGCAGCGTCACTAGATGCTAATGGAGCAGCAAGTATCTCAGCAATAGTTAACTTAGGCGAAACCATGTTTAGAACCCTAACAGAAAAACTAAATGTGGGTAAGAATAAGCCGTTAATCCTTAAGCCGTATCACCTTCTGCCATAGTCGAAAATTGTGCCACCCGCGAACGGTAAGCTTTGATACTTTTTTGAGTCGCCCCAGTGTGATCTTCATCGAGCAAAGTTGCATCAAGGTTACTAACTAAGCAATTAGCGGTCTCGATCATACAGTCGAAGGCGGTGAGAGGGTCTTTAGGGCCTGGCAGGGTCATAAAGAAAGTCACCCCTGGTGTACGGAATGTATTAATATCATCAATATTAAATGTACCTGGCTCGATCATATTCGCAAGACTAAATTGCAAACTTCCATTGCCGTCCGCATGCTCATGACGATGAAGAATATCTCTATCTCCATAGCGCATATCACAAGCAATTAACACTTGGAGCAAGTCACTGCCATTGAATCCATCGGAAGAATTTGATCTAACATGAATGACAATAATCTCTCTTTCACTCACGGCTGCAAGAGAAGAGTCAAAATCCTGCTGATCATGCTCTAATTCAGTGGATGTTTCTGGGGCCGTTGAAAATAAGTCGTCAGCGCCTTGATCGCTGATGATAGGATCTGTGCGCTTAATAACGCGAGCCCCACCATTAGGAAGCTCAGGAGATTGATCATCCTCATCAAAGCCACCACCCATACCCAGTGAAAGCTTTATATTATCTCTTCGCTCCGAACGCATTCGACGGTAACCATCAATGAGTACTGAAAGAACTAGCACTAATCCACCAGCAATGAGCCATTCACGCATGCCAAATTGAGATAAAAATTCCATAAAACTTATCGCCCCTATAAGTCATTGTGCTCGAAAGTAATAAACCTTGCTCGTGGATTAAACCGCAGCCAATGCAACAGCCTCATCGATATCAACACTGACAAGCCTTGAACAACCTGGCTCATGCATAGTGACACCCATTAAATGATCAGCCATTTCCATAGTAATCTTATTGTGCGTAATGAATATAAACTGAACACGGTCAGACATTTCTTTTATTAACTTGGCATAACGCGCAGTATTGGCATCATCAAGTGGCGCATCAACCTCATCAAGCATACAAAAAGGTGCTGGATTGAGCTGAAAAATAGAAAAAACAAGCGCGATAGCTGTTAATGCCTTCTCCCCACCTGACAGAAGGTGGATAGTACTATTTCGCTTACCGGGTGGTCTTGCCATTATAGCAATTCCTGTATCTAACAAATCCTCGCCTGTCATCTCAAGATATGCGGTGCCACCACCGAAAACCCTAGGAAATAAATCTTGCAAGCTAGCATTGAGCAAATCAAACGTTTCTTTAAATAAACTCCGAGTTTCTCGATCTATTTTCTGAATGGCCGATTCAAGCGTGGTTAATGCTGACTCCAACTCCTCGTTTTGAGCATCTAAGTATATTTTTCTTTCAGACTCTGTCTCAAACTCTTCAATCGCGGCTAAGTTGATAGCACCTAAACGATTAATGCTATCCTGCAGTTCTTTAAGCTGAGTTTGCCATTGAACGAGATCAGCATCTTCTGGCAACTGGCTTTTAACCGCCTCTAAATTAAAACCACTTTCTTCTAACTGCTCAACAATCGTTTTACTTCTTACTGACATTTCTTGACTATCGATTCGAAGCCGCTCTAGTTCGGCGCGAATAACTTGGGTCTTCTCTTCATTAATTGTCCTTAATTGCTCCGATTCACGCATGCTTTGATCTAAGTTTTCAACTTCAATTCTTGCTTGAGATAAAGATCCTTCAACGATAACGCGACTTTTTAACTGTTCGTCTAAACTTGTTTTAAATGCAGCGATAGGCGCAATACTGTCTTGTTTTGCTTGAGCAAGCGAGGCTTTCTTATCTTCAAGTTGATCAACTTGAGCTGTCAGTCTTTCGACTGTATTAGTTACTGAATTAAGTTGCGCCCGCAAGCCTTCCGTTTTGAGAGCCACACTCTGTAAAGCTTGACTCTCGTCTTGAGAAAGATCTCTTGCTTTGGTTAATGTGTCTCTTACGCTGTCCCGTGAAAGTATTAACGTCTCTCTTTGCTCTTCAACCTTCTGCATTGATTCAATCGCAACATTGAGATGCTGACGAGCCTCAGTCAAGGCCAAACGTTGCTGCTGCTGATTGCTTTCAGCCAGTTGAATCTCGCTAAGCGTTCGGCTGTGACGAGTTGAAATTTGCTCAATTTTAGATAAAAGGGCACTGATATCTGCACGAAGTTGACCGAGCTCTTTGACGCCCTGACTTTTATCCGCCTGTAACTGGTTTCTAGCTTGCTCTGCGTCTATTAATTCCTGTTCAGAGCGTGCCATTGATTGCTCAAGTGAAGCAATAGACTTTTCACTGCTGCTTATTTCATTTGCTAAATCCAGTAATTGCTGGCGTCGCTCAATGACACCTGATTTGTTGTCCTGCTGTTTTAAAACCTTCAACCAATTTACACCCAGCCAAATCCCGTCTTTAGTCACAATAGAATCGTGAGAGCCGAGCTTAGCTCGGTATTGAGCCGCCTGAGTCAAGCTATCAGCAGCAAAAATATTATGCAGCAAACCGTTTGCCGCACTACTATTGAGTTTTTCTGTGAGAGACGGCAATGGAATTTGACTAGCAGATCCTTGTACCTTCGAATCAAGCTCAATGAAACTAATGTTACTTTGGTCAAGATTGCTAAGCTCATTGATAACCGAGTCTAAACTTTTTAAAGTAACCGATTGCAAGGTTTCTCCAAGCACTGTTTCAATCGCTGTTTCCCAACCATGCTGGACTTCAAGTGTGTCCAATAGCCGAGGGGCGGAATCAAGTTGCTGACGTGATAGCCATTCATTGACCTCACCTTTCTCGTTCTGAGATGCTTGTTGCAACGCCTCAAGCGAGGCATTTTTACCACGCTGTTGCTGCAATATACTTCGGGCTGAATCTAATTCAGACGATAAATTCTTTTGAGCTTCGCGCTTTTCTAGTACCTGTTGATTGCCTGCAGTGATTGTTGCCTCTAGCTCATTTAAACTAGCATCCTTTTCATTGATCTGCTGTTCAATGCGAGTCTTATCCGCCTCTAACTCAGCCGTATCGAGACCTGAGAGCTCATCATTCATTCGATCTAAGCGGTTGGAAAGACCACGTAATGATTCTTCAATTTGGTCGATTTTAGACCGTTGAACCTCTGCATTCTTTTGAGGCTCTGCAGCACTATGATTAAAAGCGTCCCATTCTTGTTGCCAGGCTTGCATCGCCGTCTCGGCTATATGCAGTTGCTCAGAAGCATCGGTTGCAGAACGTTTGAGTTTTTCATGCTCAGGATCGAGTGCTGACAATTGCTCAGTCCATAAGCGTAACTTTTCATTATCATCAGCCAGATGTTGAGAGTTTTCACTGGCAGACCTTATGGCCTCATCTAAATCATCAGCCAGTTGTTGGGCGCGCTGTTCATGATGAGCAATAGACTGTTCTGTTCGAGCGATTTCTGCACCTAAGTTATAGAACTGGGCTTGAACGGTATTAAAAGCATCATTCTTGGCAACATGCTCATCGCGAAAAATTTCAATTTGAGCGCCAATTGAGCGCTGCTCTGCGATTGAAGCCTCTAAGGCAATTTCAGAATCTGCGATGGCTTGACGCTGGCCGCTGGATTGGTCCTGTAAACGCTGCCATTGCAGTGTTTGAGTCTGTGCAGTCAGAATTCTTTCATCAGCTTTAAACGCTTTGTACTTTTCAGCTGCCGCAGCTTGACGCTTTAACCGTTGTAACTGGCGATCGAGCTCTTCTCTTAGATCAGTCAAACGTTCAAGGTTTTCACGAGTGTGACGAATGCGTTTTTCCGTTTCCTTTCGGCGCTCTTTATATTTTGATATGCCCGCCGCCTCTTCAACGAAGACGCGAAGCTCTTCGGGCTTAGATTCAATCAGGCGGGAAATCATTCCCTGCTCAATAATCGCATAGCTTCTTGGACCGAGGCCAGTGCCTAAAAAAATATCGGTGATGTCTCTTCGGCGGGCTTTAGAACCGTTGATAAAGTACTGTGACTGGCCATCACGCGTCACTTTTCTCTTAACTGAAATCTCAGTGAATGCGCCGTACTCACCGCCGAGAGTTCCATCACTGTTATCAAAAACCAACTCAATCGATGCTTGGCCAACGGGCTTACGAGCATTAGAGCCATTAAATATGACGTCCGCCATCGACTCGCCACGAAGATTCTTAGCCGATGACTCACCCAGCACCCAGCGAACAGCATCAATGATATTGGATTTGCCGCAGCCATTTGGACCAATAACAGCAACCATATTGGTACCGAGCTGGACATTAGTCGGGTCAACAAAAGATTTAAAGCCAGCAAGTTTAATATTTTTTAGGCGCATGAAAGAAAAAATTCCTTTTGCTTAAGTGATGACTAGCGTCGATTAGTTATGATTTTTAGGGTCGATTATTAAGCTGATTGATTACATGAAAAACAACTACCAGTGACACATGCAGACATCAATCATTCTTAAAAGTGTTATGGTAAAGAGCCCACAATATTGATTTTTATCAACGTCAATAATAAGCGTAATAGTCATACAACAAGTGTACTATGATGCAACGATAACGCGCTGATAACAATTATAAAACTGTATTTCAGAGAAAAATAATCGGCACTTTTTAACCAATTTTGATACTGCGAATAAGCGAGGAAATTATTCCGTCACTTGGCATGAAAAGTTAATGTAAAATCTATTTTATAGCGGAATGCATAGACAACGGATATTGTGCAATTAACGACCTATTGTCAATATATGGACAGGCGCGCTGGCAATCGAATGACTGACACTGACCGCCAAGGTCTGGCTCTGTATATCTTCAGGCCTTGCTAATGCTTGTCCGCTTAACGCGAGGCGCGCTGTAACGAAAACTTGCTGATGATCTAGTAAACTTGATGCTGCCATTTTATCCTGTTCAGTTAACAATACTTCAGCAGGTAAATCCGCAAAACTGATTTTTTTAGCCGCTAAAGGCATGCTAGCCTCTCCTGCGGCAAGCGCGAAAATAAATACCGGTGTGGTTGAGGGTATCTGACTACTAGCCAGTTCAGAGCTAAGCGAAACCTGCAAACGAATAATCGCAGAAACTGGCTTACTATGGCTGGTTAGTGGCGGCAGCTTGGCGTGTGCTAATTGAATACCCTTCTGCAAACTAATACTTTCTGCGCTGTTGGTGCCGTACTGACCTAAGGCCTTGGTCCAAAATTCAATCGCCTGTCTATAACTCTGTTGTTTAAATGATTGCATGCCTTTAAGACTCAGTGCTAAAGCAAACGCAGGCTCAATACTCAGCGCTCGATCTAACAGATCAGACATTTGCTGATCGTTGTAAGTGAGTTGATCTCGGCCATCTGCCGTCTGACTACTGATCGACAAATACATCGCCTGAGCAAGCAAGGTCAAGGTCATTGGATCATTGGGATAACGTTCCACCAAAAGCTGGTATACCTCAACTGCAGCGGCATGCCTATCAAGTGAGGAATACGTTTCGGCAAGCAATTGTAAATGTTGGTCTGTCGGTTCTTTTTGTTGTAAAACCGGCGTTAAAAGAGACTCAATCGAGCGTAAGTTTGACTGCCTTTGCTGGTTAGTGGATGCTAAATCGAGTGAATTAAGCTGGCTTAATAAGCGCAAATCAAAACCACCGCCCAGAGACAAACCCTGCGGGAGGTATAAGAACAAAGCCAGGCTAGGAATCAAAAGTATTACGCTTATTAGCAACCAACCATTGGATCGCTGATGTCGGTTGAACAAAGTTAAGCCACCATTGGCAAGCAGCAGAAATAAAGAAAAAACTAAGCTAAAAATTAAAACACTAGTCAGCATCAGTATGGCCCTCTTCGGGTTTAGTGAATCGATGCCGTAAAGCAATAACGATAATGCTCAAACAAAACAAGCTAAGCGGTAAGAGCCATAGTATAGCCGTTACCGCGTTTAATGGTGGATCATACAAAACAAAGTTTCCGTATCGCCCAGACATGAAGCGGTAAATCTCATCATCAGTGAGGTCTTGCTGTACTAAGTTATAGAGTTCATTGCGAAGATCATATGCGATTTGTGCATCTGAATCAGCTAGATTTTGATTCTGGCATTTAGGGCAACGAATTTCATCCAGTAATTGATAGTAGCGATCGCGTTGCTCTTGGCTTTGAAAGGTCAATAAATTACTGGCATCGGAACTGGCGAAACTAGTCGTCACAAATAATACAGAGCAAACAAGCAATAGGTATGATAAAAAATATTGTTGACTAGGAATTCGCACTAATGAGTACTCACCAAGATAAGCTTAAAGGGACAATTTTATCACGCCAAACCTTGTCATCAAGAATGCCGACATGCCGATAGCGAATAATACCATCAGCGCCAACGATATAATTCTCAGGCGCGCCATAAACACCTAAATCAAGCCCTAATTGTCCTTTTAGGTCAGACAAATTAAATTGGTAGGGGTTACCAAGCTGTTCTAACCAGTGCAATGCGTCTTCGGGTCTATCTTTATAATTCAAGCCAATAATCGCGACCCCTTTTTTGGATAAGGCATTAAGATAGGCATGCTCAACACGACAACTAATGCACCAACTCGCCCAGACATTGATAATATAAGGTTGCTTTGGTAAATCTTTGTTAGTGAGTAGGCCAACAGTTGATAAGGCAGGTAATGAAAATTCAGGGATAGGCTGACCAACTAAAGCAGATGGCAGCATGCTTGGATCGTATTCACCGCTGACGATGCGATTCTCAAGGCGAAAAAAAACAGCGGCTATCACGAAGAAGATAATTAATGGTGCGAACAGCTTTAAGCGCGATATCAATGTATCATCTCCAACTAATAATTAGACGGCGAACCCAAAACAGATTCCGACCGAGCAGCGCTTGAACGCTTATAGCGCTTATCAAATATCGCTAAAATAGCACCTAAGGCAATGAGAATTGCCCCTAGCCAAATGCAACGCACAAGAGGTTTCACGTGAACCCTCACTGCCCAAACACCCGACTCTAACTGCTCGCCTAATGCGACATAAAGGTCACGAGACAACGATGCATCAATACCCGCCTCGGTCATGATATTACGAGATGCACGGTAAAAACGCTTCTCGGGGTACAAAGTAGTAATTAATCTTGAAGGCTCACCTTCGCTGTCATAGTAGACATCTACGCTCGCCCGAGTCGCATCATAATTAGAGGCCGTGACTGACGATATTTCAGTTAATTGATAGCGATAGGCGTTGATAGAAACATTATCATTTATGGCCATTCGTACATCTTTCTGCGATTCATAAATAGAGGTGATGCCAATACCGAGAATCATAACTGCCATTCCAATATGAGCAATGACCATGCCGTAGTAGGAAAGACTCAATTGACTAAAAGAATGAAAAGAAAGGCCAGCGTGCTTTAATCGAAAAAAGAAATGCCCCAATGTATTAACTACTAACCACAGACATAAGCTGGCGATAAAAAAAGCTAAAAAGTTAAAGTCCGCGACATATTGGTGACTGAGTATGCGTACCAATAACATCGCAAGAAAAATAGCCAGTAATAAACAGATCATCCATTGCCTCGATTGCTCCTTTAATAGCGTAAACTTATTCCATGCGATAAAAGGAGCGAAGCACATAATAAAGAGGGTTAGCAAGCCGAGGGGCACAAACATAGCATTAAAATAAGGAGCCCCTACTGAATAACTTCCTAAATCTAAAGCAGTACTAATCAAGGGAAATAATGTCCCTAAGAGAACCACAGTCAAGGCGATAGAAAAAAGGACATTATTGATAAGAAGAAAGTTCTCTCTCGATATCAGCGCGAAAACCGTCCCACCTTTCATGATTGGCGCTCTTAGAGCATATAATAATAATGAGCCACCAACTACGATAAATAAAAAGGCTAAAATAAAAAGTCCACGCTCAGGATCGCTAGCAAAGGCATGCACCGACACTAATATTCCAGAACGTACTAAAAATGTACCCAGTAGACTCAGAGAGAAGGCTAGCAAGGCAAGTAAAATTGTCCAGCTTTTAAACACTCCACGTTTTTCTGTTGCTGATAACGAATGAACAAGTGCTGCACCTGCTAACCATGGCATAAGAGAGGCATTTTCTACAGGATCCCAAAACCACCAACCACCCCAGCCTAGCTCGTAATAAGCCCACCAGCTCCCGAGAGCAATACCCACCGTTAAGAAGGCCCAAGCGATATTAGTCCACGGCCTAGTCCAACGCGCCCATTCAGCATCAAAGCGACCTTCAAGCAAGGCAGCTATGGCAAAGGCGAAGGCAACCGAAAAACCCACATAACCAATATAGAGCATCGGAGGGTGAATAATTAAACCGATATCTTGCAATAAAGGATTAAGATCATTGCCTTCAGAAGGCGTCATTATCAAGGATCGATCAAAGGGATTAGAGGTAAAAATAATGAACGCTAAAAAACCAAGACTAACCATCGCTAAAACTGATAAAACACGAGTTTTCATCACCAGCGGAATAGAACCACTTGCAAGTGCAACGGCAAGCGTCCAAGAAGCAAGAATAAAAACCCATAAAAGCAATGAGCCTTCATGATTACCCCAAACGGCACTTAATTTAAAGTACCAAGGTAAGGCAGTATTCGAATGAAGCGTTACAAGCTTCACACTAAAGTCATCAATGAAAAAGCTGTAGGACAATGCTAAAAAGGAAAACAACAAGAGACCCCATTGCATGATTGCCAATGAAGAAGCAAATCGCATCCAAACTGCGTTCTTGGTCGCAACGCCAATAAGAGGCACAATTGCCATGACTAAGGCAAGAGGCAAGCATAAGAGCAAAGCAAAATGGCCAATTTCAGGAATCAAAATGTATCCTAATCATTTAATAAAAAGCCGTTAGTAAGATGCTACAGCTAAATAACAAGTGCATTTTTAAAAAGGCGATTCAATTATCGAGCTGATTCGCTTTGTGTTTAGCGCTATCCAATGCGGCTGAAACTTCAGGTGGCATGTAATTCTCATCATGTTTTGCTAGCACCTGATCGGCAAAAAAGGTACCTGATTCTGATAAAAAACCAGTCACTACCGTACCTGCATTTTCTGCAAACATATCCGGTAAAATTCCAGTATATTCAACAGCTACATTGGCAGCAAAATCAGTAATAATGAAATTAACAGTCAGTGAATTAGCTTGTCGAATCAGACTTCCCTCAGCAACCATTCCGCCAACACGAATTTGGCGGTCAATTGGCGCCTCACCATTCGCTACCCTGCTAGGCTCATAGAAAAGATTAAGGTTTTGCTGTAAGGCATAAATGATAAAAAAAGCGGCTAAGCTCGAACCTACTACAATTAAGAGCACGACGATTAAACGTTGTTTTCGGAGAGGGTGCATATTAGGCAACAATTAGTCTATTAATCGCTTTCATTCTTAGCATTAATTACTATATTTTTCAATTGCTTACGGTAAGCCTTTAAAGGAGAAATTAGGCTCCAGAGCATCATTGAAAGCGACACACCGTAGGCTATCCATACATACGACCCATGGCCACCCATAGACCATAACGCTTGAATACTATCAAAGTACATCAGCCCATCCTATTCAGCAATGACGGATTAAGAATCAATTTTAGCATGCTCAATCATCCAACTATTGTTACGCGAGTTGTGTGCAATTTGTACCTTCATATTTAACATGACAGCGGCTAAACAAAAAAGATAAAAACCAGGTATGGCTATCATTAACGGTTGAAACATCTCTAAGGCAATTGTTGATTCTTCAGTAAATTTAATCGAAGCGGGTTGGTGTAAACTCGCCCACCAATCAACAGATTTATATATAATAGGAATATTAACCGTCCCTACCAATGACATGATAGCCGCAGCTCGCTGCCCACTAGCACTGCCATTAAATGCGTCATGAAGCGCGATAATACCAAGATACAAAAAAAATAAAATTAACATCGAGGTTAAGCGTGCATCCTGCCATACCCAATAGGTTCCCCATGTAGGCTTGCCCCATATGGCACCGGTAAACAAGGCTATAAAAGTCAATACTGCGCCGACAGGAGCAATAGACCTAAGTACCATATCGGCTACTTTCATTCGCCATATAATGGCTATTGCACCAGCGATAGCCATTGCATAATAAGCGGCCAAAGCAACGACAGCGGCAGGCACATGAATATAAATAATCCGAAATACATCTCCCTGCTTATAATCAGGCGGAGTAAAGGCTAAGCCCCATATGAGACTTAAAAGTAAGGTGAGAAATGCTAAACCTAGAACCCATGGCAACCATCGATCAAGAGTAATCAACAGCCATTTTGGCGATCCGAGACGATGAAACCACTGCCAATTAGGCATGATTAAAAACCTCTGTTAAGTAGAGCATGAATACGGCTTTATCCATGGCTAGGCCTCAACACTCAATTTAAGACCCGCCATAATCGCCAATGGCGACAAAACAACCGCCGCCAAGAGCAAGCCAATTAGCATTGATAAACTGGGCACCAGTGGCCAACCTGCTATTGCATCCTGAAGGTATTGCACACCAAAAATCATGGCCGGCACATACAGAGGCATACTCAGCAATGATAATAATAGACCACCAGAGGCTAAGCTTACGGTTAATGATGCCCCAATAGCACCAATAAAACTAAGTATGCCCGTCCCCAATAACAAACCTAAGGATACTTCTGGTAGAACCTCAAAAGAGACACCCAGTATTAAACTGATTAACGGCGTGGCCAAAACGATGGGCAATCCCGTCACGAACCAGTGTGCTAGAATTTTCGCTAACACAGAAAGATAAAGTGATTGTGAAGACAATATTAGCTGCTCTAAAGAGCCGTCATCAAAATCAGTTTTGAATAAACTATCCAACGATAAGAGCACTGCCAATAAAGCTGTGACCCAAATAATACTCGGTGAATAAACACGTAATGCCTGGCTATCAGCACCAAAACCTAAAGAAAATAAAGTAATAACGACCAGAATAAAAAATAGCGGGTTAATCCAACTGCCGCGATATCGAAAATACACAGTCAGGTCACGGAACAAAATCGCAGTGAATACTCTGTATGATGAGAAATTTTCGTTTGCTGACACCAACATTAATTTGGCCTCTGTTGATAATCAGCTAGATTAAGGTTAATAAGCTCAACGTTACTGACCACTTGATGACTGGTCATAATGACCATACCCCCAGAAGACTGGTGTCGCTTGATGCAATTTTCAATCTGGCTGATACCCAAGTGGTCTAGCGCCGTAAACGGCTCATCAAGAATCCAAACTCGTTGCTGACTCAGTAGTAAGCGCGCTAGAGCTACTCGCCGCTGCTGACCTGCCGACAAAAAATGGCATGGGGTATTAAGCTCTGAATTGAGGCCAATCTGCTGTAAGGCTTGAGTGATCTCGTCACTACCGATCGGGTAGGCTGGCAAACAAAGTGAGACCCACCAAGAAAGGTTTTCTAGAGGCGTCAACAAAGACTTTACACCAGTAAGGTGACCAAGATAAAGCAAATCAGATTTATCAATAACATGATTCAGTTCGTCGCTGCAACGCCAACCAATCGAACCTTGATAATCGTTAGAAAGGCCTGCAATAATTTTTAATAAAGTTGTTTTTCCTGAACCATTCGAACCCGCCACATGAAGCCCCTGCCCTGCTCTTAAGGACACCGTGACCCCAGAGAAAAGTTGGCGATAAGCCTTTTGGCAGCCTATACCGTCCAGTACCAAGCCGTTTACTGCACTTAGCTGTTTATTGATTGGATCTATCAAAATAGACAACAATGAGCGCCTTACCGTTGGTTGAAAATCATCTGCAAACATAATAATTGATCCGCTTATTATAAACTATAAAAACCCAATTCAAGACCCTTATGACAACTAATTGAATGGGAAATCTACTCAAAATTCACATTCAATTTCGCTAAAATGCTACTTTTAAGCCGATCGATTAAAAAATCTAGGGTATAGTAATCCAAACAACGATTTTAGGGCGGCTTAGATAACGAAGAGATCCGATATGATCAATGAATCACAAGCTGCTAATAGTAGCGGTCCACTGGACCGATTGCAGTTTAAACCTACCAGTGAAGCCAGCCAGCGCTATCTCGCAAATCATGTCGGTGACACCCAACGCGCGGTAGTGGTCGATGTCTCTCTACGGGCAAACCGCACAGCCTCGGGATCCATTCAGAGCCATCAATCGACCCATCATAGCTCTAAAGCGGTTATTTATGATGTCGTGCTAAAGATAGGCCATCAAAAAATCACTGTTGAGTCACCCTTATTACCCAGAATAGGACAACAACTGGATATTTTAATCGTCAACCATCAGCAGATTAAATTACTTAGAGTGCTTGATAAGCAAGCCTCATTAGAGAGTTATAAACAGAGCCAGACAGCGATCATTGACAAATCAATAACAAGCCATAAAGCCGAGTCGCCAGCCACATCACAATCTGCAATCGCTTTACCAAAAATCATTAATTCACAACAACAAGCCATCATAATGAATGCGCTTCGCAGCCACTTACCAAGACGAAATGATACTCTCGAGCTATCAAGTCTTAATACCATGCTGGATAAGCTGGCACAGGTAAATAAAGAAATTTCGATGGCCAACCTACAATTCAGGCAGAGTATTAACCCATTAGGTCAACTTACAGATCCTTTACGCTTGGCGCAGGCGATTAAAAACAGTGGCGTATTATTAGAATCTAAGCTTAAACAATTACTCTCTACTGGCGAAAAAATAACTGTCGATCACCTACTCTCACTAGGGCTTCTTGTTAATGCCGGAACAACGAACAGAAAAACAACTGACTACAAACTTAGCCTGCTTAATTTAATCACAGCACTTAGCCGTCACCGAGGTACTGACAAACTCCTTAAAAATACTCAAAACCCGCCCATTAATCTCAACCAACTTTGGAATACTTTGACAGACTTAATGAGCCGATCAGACGCTTTAAGCGTTAATACTTCTAATAAAGGCCAAGAGATATTACCCCTATTACGATTACTACTAAGCCTTGTATCACGGGTACAAAGCCAGCAATTAACAACTTTAAACACACAACAATCAATGAGTGATAATACTGGCAGTTTATTATTTGAATTACCAGTCTGGATCGATCAAAAAATTTCAATGCTAGAGTTGAGACTGCAATGGGATAAAAGCAATAGCGCTAAAGATCAATTACAAGGCCAACGCATATGGAACGCTAAACTGAGTTTCGACTGCGGTATTGCGGGACAACTTATCAGCATAATAAGCCTTAGAGGTAAAAAGTGCGCCGCTGTATTTTGGGCGCCTAACGCCGATATAAAAACCAAAGTATCAAGTTCGTTAGATGACTTAAATGAAGTGCTAACACAGCAAGGTATAATTGTAGATAAATTACAATGTGTACTGGGTATACCAAAAAATAATAGCAACAACATGTCAATCACCAACCTATTAGACACCAATATTTAAGATGAATAAAAAGCAGGATAAAAGCCAGCAAGCCATTGATGCATATCAAAAAGCTATCGCGCTTAAATACGAGGGTGTCGGCGCACCATTAGTCACCGCCTCAGGCGAAGGCATTGTAGCAGAGCAGATTATAGATCTAGCCAGGCAATTAGGCGTGCCAATGTATGAGAATGCCGAGCTTACTGAATTACTGTCAATGCTCGAACTAGGCGATGAAATTTCGCATGATTTATATGTTATCATTGCCCAGATAATCGCCCTAGCGTACTCTTTAAAGTTGCAATGAGCTATCAATTGCCAGACATCGGCTTACTCAAGCTATTATGAGTAGGCTGCTTTATTTAAAAAAATAATCATGATCACTGTTTCAAACGTCAGCCTTCGAAGAGCCGATAAATTACTCTTTAAAGATGCAAATTTCTCCGCCTATTCAGGTCATCGTGTAGGTCTTACGGGGGCTAATGGCTGTGGTAAATCCAGCTTCATGTCAATGCTAACCCATGACATCAATGCTGATCTTGGTGATATCACCATACCTCCTTCCTTTATCATTGCCACGGTTGCCCAGCATGTTGAACGGCATCAAGGAACCGCGATTGACTTTGTAATGGCTGGCGATCGAGCCCTTATGGCTGCCAAGAATTCTCTCCAAGAAGCAGAACAAAGTGGTGATAACGAAGCATTGGCAGCCGCTTATGAGCAGCTAGAAAATGCCGATGCTTATACAGCTGAATCTCGTTCTGGACAACTATTAGCAGGCCTTGGTTTTACCAGCGACCAACAACAAACAGCTGTGAATGCATTTTCAGGTGGCTGGAGAATGCGTCTAAATCTAGCTAGAGCACTCATGATTCAATCTGATATTCTATTGCTAGATGAGCCAACTAACCACCTAGATCTCGATGCAATTATTTGGCTTGAATCATGGTTAAAACGCTACAACGGCTGCCTAATGATTATTTCTCATGACCGTGATTTCCTTGACAGTATCTGCACCCATATCGCCCATATCGAACAGCAAACGATTAGTCATTACAACGGTAATTACTCTGAATTTGAAAAGCAACGAGCGGCACGGCTAGCTAACCAAACCGCAGCTTTTATTAAACAGCAAAAAAATATTGCGCACATGCAAAAGTTTATTGACCGCTTTGGTGCCAAGGCAACAAAAGCAAAGCAAGCTCAAAGCCGTGTTAAGGCCTTAGCGAAATTAACTTCGATTGCCCCAGCGCATATAGACTCGCCCTTTTCTTTTGAGTTTCAAGCCCCAAGCAAAGATCCAAAGCAGCTAATTCAAACCGATAATTTACAGCTTGGTTATCAAGATGCAACCATCTTAAGTAAGGTTAATATCAACATTGAACAAGGGGCGCGAATCGGCCTACTAGGCGCTAATGGTACGGGTAAGTCTACTCTGATAAAAGCTATCGCAGGTGAACTCGACGCACAACAAGGCAGCATCGATCGCGCTAAAGAAATCAACATCGGCTATTTCGCACAGTATCAACTTGATCAACTCAGGCCGGATGATACCCCTTTAAGCCATCTAAGTAGAGCCTATTCATCACGAAGTGAGGCAGAGTTGCGTCGTTTTTTAGGTGGCTTCGGTTTTATTGGCAATCAGGCAATTTCATCAATAGAACCAATGTCTGGCGGGGAAAAAGCGAGACTTGTCTTGGCCACCTTAGTTTTAAAAAAACCAAATTTGTTATTGCTTGACGAGCCCACAAACCATCTGGATCTTGAAATGCGATACGCTTTGAATGTGGCGTTACAAAGTTATCAAGGCTCTCTGCTGGTAATATCACATGATCGGCACCTTTTAGAAACAGTGACTGATGAACTGTGGTTAGTCACTGACGGTCAGCTCACTCATTATGACGGCGACCTTGAACAGTATGCCAAATGGTTATTAAATAACAGAGTTAAAGACTTCACTGATAGCAATTCTAGCGCTAACACGCAAGCAGCTGAAATAGGATCAACTGGACCTATTAAAAGTAGCGAAACTTTAATTGATAAAAAAAACAGAAAACGAGAAGCTGCCGAACTGCGGGCCAAATTAAAACCCCTGACCCAGCGCTGCCAGCAAATTGAAGCGCAGCTTTCTCAGCATGAGGAAACTCTAAATTCCATCGAAAATGAACTGGCACTACCATCAATTTACGATGATAATAATAAACAACGATTAGCTGCGGCAATTCAACAACAGGGGCAGTTAAAATTAACAGTCACTCAGCTTGAGAGTGAATGGTTAGAAATCAACGAACAACTTGAAATTGCTCATCATAAAGAATAATTGAAAACACGGTTACCGAAGGCATGAACCATGACTAAATTAATGCGTATTGATTGTGAGACAGCGTCAGAAATCTATTTACAAGGTGGTAGTCAATTGATTGATATTCGAGATCAAGAAAGCTATCTAGCTGGCCACATTGCTGATGCTATACATATCGATAATAGTTCACTCAGCCAGTTTATTGCCTCAGCAGAAACTAGTCAGCCGTTACTGATCTATTGCTATCATGGCAATTCAAGTCAGCAAGCAGGCGAGCACTTTATCAACCAAGGATTTGAGCAGGTTTATTCAGTTGATGGTGGATTTGAACAATGGCAACATTCACCGCCTATAACAAAGAAGCCAGAAGCTTAAGAAGGCGCAAGCCTTGACGCCATTATTGCAGCAATAAAACCCGTCACAATAGCGGCCATGGCTATCACTTCATGCAGCATAGCTGGTGACTGATCTGACGCTCCTCCTGAAAACAGAAAAACTACATTAAAAGTAAAGTACATTAACAAAATATAGCAATACCAAATATAACTGCGTTTTTTACCTTGGCAAAGCCCTTTAATAATTAATAACAACCCCGAACTAATCAATAACCAAAGAACCAGCATAGGGGCTACTTGATCGGGCCCAAAAGCCATACAGGCGTAGAGCATAACAAATAACAGCGTGAAATAGCTCATAACTGAAAGAAAATGATAGAAAGAATAACCAGGTTTGATCGACATCTTCTTAATCTTCCTCAATTTTATTAGCTAAGCGAGCAACCCTTGCACCCAGGGCTTTACACAGCTCAGCTTCATCTGAATTTATTGACTGCTGATCATTAACCATCACATGAGAGGCGCCGTAAGGCGTTCCTCCTGATACAGTATTGTGTAATGCAGCAAGATTATAAGGAAGACCAACAGCCAACATACCATGGTGCAACAGAGGGATTAACATAGTAAGCAGTGTCATTTCATTACCGCCATGCATGCTACCCGTCGATGTGAATACCGCAGCTGGTTTATCTACTAAACTACCGCTAAGCCATAAATTGCTGGTCTGATCGATAAAATACTTCAACGGTGCAGCCATATTGCCGAAACGGGTCGGACTACCTAAGATAAGGCCGCTACAGTTGCGTAATTCCTCTGCACTGCAATATAGGGGGCCATGATCAGGTATGTCAGGCATAGTTGAGCTCTCTAGCGAATCACTAATCGGCGGTACAGTTCTTACTAAAGCCCTTTGGCCGTCCACTGAATTCACACCCTCAGCAATCACCTCAGCCATATTAGCTGTCGCGCCGTTTCGACTGTAATACAAAATTAAAACGTAGCTATCATTCATGATTGACCATTTATAGGTTTAATTAACTCCAGGACATTCTCGGGTGGACGGCCCAGTACCGCCCTTGTCCCGCATACAACGATAGGACGCTCGATTAGCTTTGGATACTCAACCATTAGCGCCAAAAGATCTTGCTCAGTTAAATCATAAGGCTTGACCTTCTCTTTATAAATACTTTCACCTTTACGCAACAGATCACTTGCTCTAGACGCTAACTTAGTTAATAAATCGCTGAGTTCAGTAATACTGGGGGGACTGTCAAGATACAAAATAATTTCAGGTTCAATCTGGTGCTGTCTGAGCAATTCAAGCGTCTGGCGAGATTTTGAGCATCTTGGGTTATGATAGAGGCGATATTTTAGCACCGTATTATTCCCTAGGTTATTGGACACATTTGGCTATTTATATTAATCCGAAAGTATACAATAATTAAGCAACGATTGACTTGCAAAAAAAATTATTTCCTGACCAAGACACGTTTTAGGCAGTCCGTTTATGACAGTAAATAGCCCTTATATGTCCCGATTTTTCTTGATTCTTTGCGCTATTTTGTTAGCCGCTTGCCAGCAAGAAAAAAGTTTAGAAAATTTTTCCATCTCAGCATACAAGGGACAGTGGTTGGTTATCAATTACTGGGCTGAATGGTGTGCACCGTGTATTAAAGAAATTCCTGAACTGAATGAGCTTGATGAGCGTTACAGTGAAAAATTAACCGTTCTTGCCGTTAATTTTGACGGCGTCAAAGGCGAACAACTTCAACGCTTAGGCAATAAAATGGGAATCAAATTCAAACAATTGGCGGATGACCCAGCCGATGAGCTGCGACTAGCGCGACCGATGTCACTACCAACGACTTACTTATTTAATCCTGAGGGCGAACTTGCCTTTAAGTTATTAGGGCCTCAAACGGTTGATTCACTGATAAAAAAAATGCAGCTTAGCGGCCAATAACTTCAGTGATAAGTATTTTCATTAAGACTTGACCGCATCCCCATTCTTAAAAAAATCTTTTTTATCAGCCAGTTAATAGCTAATAAAGCGAATTCATAGTGTTTTTTTACCAAGGTATAATTTTTCAACTATACTCGAGGGTGAGTTAAAATTACCCAAAATAGCACTCATGCAAGTAGTCTATCAATTATGGTGAAAAAAATACCATCAAAAGCAGATCTAAGGGAAGAGCTGGATCAACAGCTAGATACTTTCTTAGATAAAGGCAAAAATATTGCTCAAATACCTCGCGGCGTCAGCAGTCGCGACGGTGCAACTGAACCCCTTAAAGCCGATACCTGGCAAATGGACTCGAAGAAAACTGAATGGACGTTCTTACCAGAGGTCGTTGATACGCTAGAAAAGCGTCGACAAGAAAAGCCAAATACTCCGGTCAAAAAGAGCAGGCCTAAACGTAAATTAATCTACGATGACTTTGGTGAACCGCTTCGCTGGGTCTGGGTCGATGACTGAAGATTTCAACTCACAATTTCATAACACGGTCGATAGGACTGGCTACTTATTTTCATCCTTCCGCTCGCCACAAAATTTCTAAGCAAATCATCAAGTGCATTCATTAAGTTAGCATCGCCCCTTATTTGGTAAGGACCATGTCGTTCGATTGCGGCAAGGCCTTCGGCTTTTACATTACCTGCCACTAGGGCTGAAAACATAGCGCGTAAATTCACAGCTAAATTAAACGGCGATTGATCAGTATGCAAGTTTAAATCAGCCATATTTTCATGGCTTGGTGTGAAAGGCTGCTGCAAAGCCAGCGGCACAGTTAGCGACCAATTGAAAAAATAAGCATCTTTAGACTTTTTCCTTTGCGCTTGAACCTCAGACATCACCAAACTCATAGACTGAGCAACCGACACTGGATCATCGATAATAATCTTATACAACGACCTAGCATTTTCACCAAGAGACAATGCAATAAACTCATCAATCTTTTCAAAGTAATGGACTGATGATTGTGGCGCGGTAAAGGCTAACGGAATGGTTTGGCCTGCATTGCTAGGATGTAAAAGTAAGGCGAGCAGATAAAAAATCTCTTCGGCCGTACCAACACCAC
>CENX01114811.1_pt1 | contig 26684 bp, 21 predicted proteins | sample 361321 | NCBI WGS metagenome assembly CENX01 (sample SAMEA2619678, study PRJEB7988) | marine metagenome | isolation source: saline water (ENVO:00002010), including | reverse complement strand
TAAATTTACAATTTTTTAGTAAATAATTAATAATTATAACTTACTGAAAGTAAAATATTTCTACCCATTTCGTGAGTAAAATATCTTAACCTATTTAAATAATTCTTGTAAAGCTTATTGAATAAATTTTCTACTCTTAAATTTATTTTATAGTTACCACCATTTTCTGCTTTGAATCCAATAGACGATGCAAAGTTTAATAAGTGATATGCATCTGGTGGAGTACTAGTATCTAAGAGCTGATATGTTTGTTCAGTTGGAATAAAAACCTCAAAGTTATTATTTGGATACTCATTTTGCTTGAATACATATTCACTTTCCAATGAAACATTTAAATTATTTAGTTCTGGAAAACCGTAAGAAATTTGATTTTTTAGATTTACCGGAGGCATATTTATTAAAGGCTTATCGTTAGCCCTTTCGTATCCTTTGATAATTGAAAATTGATGTCCAACAAAAAAATTAGTAAAATATTGACTGTCATATTTTAAATCAAATCCAAATAATTTGGCATCCTCTTGCTTATATTCCCAATAAGGAAAGACTCCAGCAATAGTCGGCATTAAATCAACTGGGATCATAAATATAAAATCATCAACAATATTAGCAAATGCATTAACGGTTAAACTTGATTTTTCATTTGAAGAATCATAGGTCAATGAAAAATTATGCCCAACTTCAGGGGTAAAGCTTAAGTCACCAATTTCAATTCGAGCGGATGAGTGATGTAGTCCCTCGCTAAAGAGTTCAGATGGGTTTGGTTTTCTTGATGACATTGAGTAGTTAATGAAAATATTTTCACTTTCGCTTATTGAATATCTTGCACCAAGGTTAGATGAAATATTATGAAAATCAAATTTTGGATTTGTTAGTGTGTTGAGGCCTAGATCTTCAACTAAAAATTCCGGAAATAGCTCATCATAATTTCTTGCTTCCCAAAGTGATGTTCTGTAATATTTATATGAGTTGATATGGGAAAAATCATACCTAATTCCAGCTTCTAAAAACCAATTTTCAGAAAAGTTTGTGTCATAAACGGAGTATAAACTAAAATCATATTTTTTATAATCAGGAATAATTCTTTTGACTCCGGTTGCAGGATCTGGAAAATTCTTTTGATATCTAGCAGAAATTCCAGCTTTCAAATTCGAATTATTCTCAAATTTTGACTCAATGTCAAACGCAAGGGAATGAGTTTGGAGATTTAAGTCCAGTGCTGGTTTATTTCTATCTCCCCTTCTAATATCATATTCTTTTCTGTCATTTGATTGAAAATCATACCTAATGGATAGCTTACCAAAATCAAAGTTTTTAAATCCTCTTAACTTGAGTAGATTATGACTAATTTTTTGCCTTGGAATGTTGATGTCATATGAAAAGTCTTCAATTATATGAGGCACTTCATTTTCAATGGCATTAATTATATCAATTGCTGTATGTGTGTGTGAAGATCTAAGGATTCCAAGATAGTTACTGAAAAGTGAATAATAAACATCAAAACCATGATCAATTCTGTTGAGGCCTGCTTTAAATGATAAATTATGTTCTGAAAAACCAGTATTTGTCATCACATAATTTGGTGTTTCAAAATCACCCATTCGTTTTAAAGTTCCTTGTAATCTATAGTACCAACCATTACTATTTGTTTTTGTAAAATTAGTTGATATTCCACCTCCTCTTCCATTTGATTGAAGATTAGTTGTAGCATTTCCATAAATAGTATTTAATAATTTTTCTCTTGATGATTCAGCAATAATAACTCCACCTACCGCGTCACCAGCATACTTTAACGCACTAGCGCCTTTAATAATTGCGATTTTGTCAATTGAATTTATATCAATACTGGGCGCGTGTTCAATTCCCCATTCCTGATCCTCAAGCCTGACACCATTATTAATCAAGATTACACGACTACTATGTAATCCATTTATTACAGGCTTTGATAGATAGCTGCCTGAATTTAAGCTGCTAACACCCGTTACAGTTTTTAAAACTTCACCTAAAGTTCTACTATTGTAATCTTCGAGAACTTCTTTGGATATTTTATTTTCAAAAAGGGTTCTAGAGTTATTTCTGTTATTAGAAATAACCATAATTTCCTCTAACTCATTTAAATGATGCTCTAATCTTATTTTACGAAAGGTATCTTTTTTTATATCAATGGTTTCAACCAAAGATTCACAATCCTCATGAGAAATAGTTAATAAATAAGTATCCTCACAAAGATTTTCAAAAGTTAAGTTACCGTCAAAGTCAGTTGTAGCCTTTAAGTCATTAGTTTGGACTGTTGCATTTTCTAGTGGTGTACCGTCGTGTAAATCTAATATCTGAATCGATAATTTATTATTACAATTTTGGGCAAATGAATTAATACAGCATAATGAAAAAAAGGAATACAAGGCTATTGCTAGTTTACTTGTGAAACTAGCACCACACTTCTTGCATTTACAATTCATATGTTTATTCTACAGTAACTGGAAAAGCAGTTTGGATATCAATAGATCCACCAGCTGTGTTAAGCGAATTATCGTTTGGCTTATCAGGTTCATGAATTAAAGTAATAATAACAGATCCTTCACCCGTAGTGAGTGGTGCAAGAACAAACTGTGTTCCAAGAGGGTTTCCATTTCCATCAAAATCCATATAAACAAACTCCATTGATACACCTGAAGCACTAAAGAATACTTGATGTTCATCATCTTCTTCTACAATTTCTTCTGTAATATTTTCAGCTGGATCTTCCATTTCATTTAACCACACAATCGAACCTGAATATGATGTTCCTGAACTAAGTGGGCCTGACACGGTAACAACTGGTTCGTCTGGACCATCAACATCTAAATCTTGAGTTTGCATTGTAACAACATCGCTACCATCCTGGTGATTTACTAGAGTAACTGTCATTGTAGTAATTACTTCTTCTTCATAAATTTCCTCCGGAGCATCGTCGTCATCACATGAGAAGTATAAAAAAGGTATTGCCAATAAGGCATATTTTAAAAGTTTCATAATTTTTAATTTAAAAGTTTAATTATTATTAATTGTATGCGATTTATATCGCTTGTTGAAATTGCTAAGTTCTTCAAACAACTGGTGGAGCTCTTAAATTAAAAGTTCTTAAGTTGTTTGACTCTGGGTATTCAATAGAATCAATGACTAATTCATCTATTAAAACCAAATTATAATTAAACTCTGTATAGCTGGTAAAGCTATTTTCTGTGTTATTTAATACGAAACAGGTGGAACAGTTAATTTCATCTTGATGAAAATGAATTTCAGTTTCCGTACAGACCTTGTGCTCTTCAAAAACGTGATGAGCAAAACTTACAATGCTTGGCAGTATTAGTAAAACTGAAAGAAAAAAACTGTAGAATTTTCTCACTGGTCTAAAATATAAAATTTATATTATTTTATTTATACAATTAATTGCCTTTTTTAATCTTTCAATTCTTGTACCATTTATCACTTTAAAAGGAAGACTTTTTTTAACTAATTCATTCTTGAAAATCTCAAAAGACTCCTCTCTTTCATTAGGTTTATCTCTTAAATCGTCTTTTTCCCATGGGATATCAATATCCGTCAAAAGATATAAGTCATAATTATTTTTAAGTGCATATTTTTCTAAGAGAGGGTCACAATTTCCACCATAATAATATCTAGAATATACCATTGTTTCAAAAAGGTTAGTGTCACATATCAAAAGTGATTTTGATTTTATCGCAAGTTCATTTTCTAATTTCATTTGACCGATAGCAATTGGTAAAATATCTTTAGGCTCACATATTCTTTTTTCATTATCCCAAATAGTTTGTAAATACTCTCGAGCATATTCAGGCACCCACTTTGTTTTAAAATGTTTTGCCAGTTCAATTGATAAAGTTGTTTTACCAGTAGACTCCGGACCATAAAGAACAACTTTTTTACAATTAGATTTTATTTGCTTAAGCTTTTCTTCCATTGTATATATGCCTGAATTGCTAGAATAGTAAAAATAACATATTGAATTGATAATATTATTTTATCACTAGAAAAGTATAGAGGAATCGTAATTAAATTTCCTATTATCCACAATATCCAGTTTTCTAACTTTTTATTTGCCATTAACCACATTGCTGTTACAAAAATTCCTGAGGTAAAAATATCTAGCTCTTTAATTTGACCCTCAAAATCTGTTTCAAAATAATAATGAGCAATATATGCTGCAGCAATTATTAAGAAGAAAATTAAAAATGACTTTGGTAAATCGATGAATGAAAATTTTGAGACCTTGACTGCCAAATCATTATTTTCTCTTCTTGACCAATTCCACCAGCCAAAAAGGCTAATGATTGTATAGAGTAAATTAACAAGAATGTGTCCTAATAAATTTACCTTGTACATTAGGTACATCGTTATAATTGTACATATTATACCTGTTGGATACACAAAAATATTTTGTTTTTTAGCAAAAATAACGCTTATAATTCCAAACCAAAATGCAAGAAATTCTAATACAATATCAACTCTAGAATAATCAGAGTAGGAACTGAGAAAAAAATCATAAACTTCTACCATTAATTTTTAATTACGTATGCTAAGGTATATTTTTTGGAAATTTTATAATAAGTGTCAAAAGAATAAATTTTTTTATCGTCAATATACCAGCTTTTAGCCACATTTTTTTTCATATCTAACGGGGGAACAAGAATATTATTTTTAAAATTAATTCCATGGAAATCTAATGCTTTAAAAATACTCTCTTTAATATTCCAATAAACAAGTGAAGTTTCAGCGTTAAATTCCAGTGGGTAGGTTAGCTCAGTTTCTAAAAATTTACTTTTAATTTTTAGAATCCTATCATTAATTGTTTCAACATCTATCCCAACATTAGTATCACTAAAAATTAGTGTAACATAGGCTCCTGAATGTGAAATTGAAATTTTAGAATTATTTTCGAAAAAAGGTTTACCTAAAGTATCGTATTTTAAAATTTGTGAATCAATTGATAAATATTTTAGCAAATGTCTAACAGCCAAAAACTGGTTTTTATGAATTTCTGATTTTTTTTGAGAAAGTAACCTCTTAGATTCTAGATCAAGCTCTATCCCAGCTAATAATTTTTCATAATCCTCTGTTATCTCCCAAAGAATATATTTTGTATTATGTGATACTTTGATGTCTTCAATAACTGGCATAATTATAAAATTAAAAAAATTGAAGCATAGAAAATAAAAATCCCCTTCATTTGAAGGGGATTTCTTTAATATTTTAACATTATTATTAGCAAGGGTCTATCGAAACAAAAGACTTATTATCTTTTTTCTTAATGAATTTTACAACTCCGTCAACTTTTGCATGAAGTGTATGATCTTTTCCTAAGTATACATTTTCACCTGGGTTATGAACCGTACCTCTTTGTCTAACAATGATATTACCAGCTTTAGCAAGTTGACCTCCAAAAATCTTAACTCCTAATCTTTTCGACTCTGATTCTCTACCATTTTTAGAACTACCAACTCCTTTTTTATGTGCCATTTTTTATAAAATTAACTTAAAGCTTTTACCAAATCTGCTTTTTTCATTGAGGAAATACCAGTAATACCTTTTTTCTTTGCCATATCTTTTAATTCAGCAACAGAAAAGGATGAAAGATCTTGCTTTTCCTTTTTAACGGAAACCTTTTTTGTTTCAGCTTTTTTTGGAGCTTCTTTTTTCTTTACTGGTGATTTCTTGACCATACCGGTTAAAATATCACTTATTTCTATTTGGGTAATTGCTTGACGATGACCATTTTTTACCTTATAACCTTTTCTTCTTTTCTTTTTGAAAACTATTACTTTATCAGATTTTAAATGTTTTAAAACCTTGGCATCAACCTGAGCACCAGAAACTTTTGGGCTTCCAAACGAAAATTTTGAGCCGTCATTGATCATAAGAACATTTTCAAAGGATACTTTATTACCTTCAGCAGCCTCTAATCTGTTTACAAAAAGCTTTTGCTTTTTCTCAACTTTGAACTGTTTTCCTGATATTTCAACTATTGCGTACATTTTAATCTATAAAAGCGAATGCAAATATAAAGTTAATTAACAAATCAGCAAATTTTTACAAAAATTAAATTTTATACCTTATTTAACATTTTTTAACATAATTTTTCATCATATCTACTATATTTGAAGTTCAATTTTTATTACAAATAATTTTAAATTTAATATTTATGAAAAACAGATTCATATTAAGTTTTCTTTTGATTTTCTCTGTATCATTTGGCCAACAGGTTGATTTTACCGAGTTTGATTTAGAAAATGGCCTGCACGTGATTTTACACAAAGACAATACAGCCCCAGTTGTTATAACATCTGTAATGTATGATGTTGGCGGTAAGGATAGAGAAGAAGGTAGAACCGGATTTGCCCATTTTTTTGAACATTTATTATTTGAGGGCTCAGAAAATATAGGAAGAGGTGAATTTATGAAGATAATTCCTGCAAACGGAGGTACATTTAACGCAAATACTTCACAGGATAGAACATATTACTATGATATATTCCCTTCCAATAAATTAGAGTTAGGACTCTGGTTAGAATCTGAAAGAATGCTTCACCCAGTAATTGATCAAGTTGCTGTTGATACACAGAATGAAGTTGTTAAAGAGGAAAAAAGACAGAGCTATGATCGTCCTTATGGAAAACTTTTAAAGGTTCTATGGGAAAGTTTATTCAAGGTTCACCCTTATAAAGATGAAAATATTGGAAGAATGGAAGATCTGGATGCTGCAACTCTTGAAGAGTTTATGGCTTACTTTGATAAATATTACAGTCCTGATAATGCTGTTTTGGTTGTAGCTGGTGATATTGAAATTGAAAAAACTAAGTCGCTCGTTTCTAAATATTTCTCAGAAGTCAAGAAAAGACCAGCTTTTACAAGAAGCTTTCCAGAAGAACTTCCAATTACAGAAACTGAAAAAGTAACTGCATACGATAAAAACATTCAAATTCCAGCAGTTTTAGCTGCCTACAGAATGCCTGGAATGGCCGATAGAGATGCATTTGTACTTGATATGATATCCACTTACCTAAGTGGTGGAAAGAGTTCAGTATTGTATAAGAAACTTGTTGACAAGAAGAAGTTAGCTCTTGAAGCAAGCGCCATTAATCTAGGTCAAGTTGATTATAATATGTTTGCCTTTTTTGCACTTCCACTAGGTGAAACTAGTTTGGATACACTTCTTGAGGAAATCGACGAAGAAATAGTAAAAATGCAAAATGAATTAATTTCTGAAAGAGATTATCAAAAACTACAAAATCAATTTGAATCACAATTTGTAAATTCTAACTCAAGTGTTGCAGGTATTGCAAGTTCTCTAGCAACATATTACCTATTGTATGATAATGTTAATCTAATTAACGAACAAATAGATATTTATCGTTCTATTTCAAGAGAAGAGATACAAAATGTGGCTCAAAAATATCTAAGTCCAAATCAAAGAGTCGAAATCGAATATTTACCTGGAAATGAAACAGGTGAAGAATAAAAAATGAAAAAAATGAAAAAAATTATATTAAGTTTTACAGCACTGATTTTTACTTTAAGCATTAATGCTCAACTTGACAGATCTATAATGCCAGTAGGAGGCCCCTCTCCTAAAATAAAACTAGACAAACCAAAGGAGTTTAAATTGAAAAATGGAATTAAGGTTTTAGTTGTTGAAAATCATAAACTGCCAAGGATTAATTATTCCTTGAGATTTGATAGAAAGCCTATTGTTGAAGGCGAAAAAACCGGTGTTATATCACTACTTGGATCCATGCTAGGAAATGGTACCAAAAGTATTCCAAAAGATGATTTTAACGAAGAAGTAGATTTCCTAGGAGCTGGTATTAATATTGGATTTGGATCTGGTTTTGCGTTCACTCTAACAAAAAATAATGAAAGAGTTCTTGACCTCTTTTCTGACGCTGTAATTAATCCTTTATTATCCGAGGAAGAGTTTGAAAAAGAAAAAGATAAATTAATTGAAGGATTAAAATCTCAGAAAAAAGATATTGATGCCATTTCCGGAAGAGTAGGTGATGCTCTTTCATATGGCAAAAGTCATGCTTACGGTGAGTTTATTTCTGAACAAACAATTGACAATATTAAATTTGAGGATATACTGGATTATCATGCTAAATATTTTATTCCAAATAATGTGTATATAGTAGTTATTGGAGATATAAATTATAAGGAAGTAAAATCTTTAATTTCCGAAAAATTTGGTATTTGGAAAAAGGGTAAAACCATTTATGATCCTGAACCAATATTAACAGAGAATGTTGCTCTTACCGAAATTAATTTTGTTGATTTACCTACTGCAACACAATCAGCAGTACAGGTTACAAATAATGTTAGCCTTAAGATGAATGACGAGGATTATTTTGCTGCTCTTATGGCAAATGACATTCTTGGTGGAGGAGGTGAAGGCTATTTATTTAAAAATCTTAGAGAGGATAAAGGCTATACATATGGAGCCTACTCAAGTCTTGGATCTAACAGATACGGAGTTTCCAAATTTAGAGCAGGAGCAAAAGTAAGAAACATGGTGACTGATAGCGCAGTTTCAGAAATTGTAAAAGAAATATCCAGAATAAGACTTGAAAGAGTTGATCCAGAACTACTGAAAAATGCAAAGGCAAAATATGTTGGTAGCTTTATAAGGAATGCTGAAAACCCACAAACAATTGCAGGATATGCATTAAACATTAAACTAAATAATCTCGAGGATGATTATTATGAAAGCTATCTAGAAAATATTAACTCAGTTTCTGAGGCTGATGTTAAAAAAGCAGCAAATAAATATTTTAAAATTGCTAACACTAGAATTGTAGTTGTTGGTAAGGGTAGTGATGTAGTTGCTAATTTAGAGGAAGTAGGTTTCCCAATAAACTACTTTGATCAATATGCTAATCCAATAGCAAAGCCCATATTTAACAAGGCAATTCCAGAGGGATTAACAGCCATGAAGGTAATTAATAATTATATTAATGCTCTTGGCGGTAAAAAGAATCTAAATTCAATTAATACATTGGTAATGAAGGCTAATGTTACAATTCCAGGGGCCCCTTTTGTTCCTGAGGCTACAATGAGACAAAAATTTCCAAATAAGTATTCTCAAAAAATCGAAGCTAATATGCAGGGCCAAAAAATGACTTTGACCAAAACCACCTTTAACGGGGAAAGGGGATACACCGAAATGCAGGGTCAAAGGATTGAATTTGACGAAAAACAAATCGATGATAGTAAAAAGGTTAAAGGGATATTTGAAGAACTTTACTACTCCGCAGATCAGTTGGAACTGGTTAGTATCAACTCCGTTAATTATCAAGACGCATATAAAGTAAAAGTTACAGTAGACGGAAATGAATCTCACAGATATTATTCTGTTGAAACTGGATTTTTATTAAGTTCAGAAGAGACAGATGATAACAATAATGTTATTACCACTAATTATGGAGATTACCAATCTGTTGAAAATATAATGTTTCCGTTTTTTATGGAATTACCAGCTCAAAAATTGGAGTTTAAAACTACAAGTTTAATCTTTAATAAAGAGCTTAAAGACGCTAGTTTTTAGTACTCGACTTTTTATTTGTTAGTACTACACCTATTACTATGATGATAGTAGCAATAAATTGATAGATGGAGAATTTTTCTCCATCTATCATTCCCCAGAAAATAGAAACTATAAGCATTGAATAGGTTACAGAAGATGCAAATACAGGGCTAGCAATTTTTATAAGCTTATTAAAAATTATCTTAGCTAATGCTGTTCCAAATAAAGCTAGTATAAATACATAAAATATAGAAATTTTGGTTTCATGATTATTTAAGCTCTCCAATTTAAATTCCGAAAGTAAAAAAGCAATAATTGCAGGAATTATTATCGCTGTAAAATGACCAACAGTAATAGTTAATGCAGAAAGGTGTTGAAGATATTTTTTTATAATATTGACATTCAAGGCATAAAGAAATGAACATAGAATAACTAATCCTGCATAATTATAATTTTGTTCAGGGTTTAGCTTTAACCCAGAGCTAATCAAAAGATATGTGCCAAAAAAACCAATAAGAACGCCAATTATCTGTTTTCTTGTAGATTCAACTTTAAAGATAATCATACCAATTATGAGAGTATTTAGCGGAACAATTGAATTAATAATTGAGGCAACTGAACTATCTATTTCTTTTTCGGCAAATGCAAATAGAAAAGCAGGAAAAAAACTACCCAAAAACGCTGAAATAGTAATCCATTTCCATTCTAATTTTTTAATAGTAAAAATTTTATTCCATGCTATAAAAAAAATAATTAAAGATGAAAATATAATTCTTAAAGATCCCAGCTGAGAAGGTTCAAGACCCACTAATGCCTTTTTTATTAATATAAATGAACTTCCCCAAATCAGTGATAAAAGGATTAAATAAAACCATTTATTCTCTTTCATTTAACATTCCAATTTAGGGATTCAATTAAAACTAGAATGTCATTTTTTACATATTGGATAGTGGGATAAATGGAATCGTATTTTGGTTTAAATTTTAAATTTAATGATCCGTAAATAAAATTTGAAGTGCTGTCTGTTAAATAAAACTGGATTGGGGATGCGACATCTCCTCTTAACTCAAATATTTTTGCATATACACTATTATTTACATCTTCATATTCTCTTACAAATATCCCATTTGATTTTTTAGAGTGTGTTTCTAGAATCAGAGAGAAGTCACGAAAGTTATTTTCTAAATCATTAGTTTCAATCATTTTTTTTAAAAAAAGATCAATAGACATTTTCATATTAGCGTAATTGAAAGAAAGTTGTTTAGAATTGATTACACTTACATCAACTGCACTTAAATTGTAATAAAAATCTATCGGCAATTTAATTTCTTTAGTAGCTATGTAATTTGGTTCAGGAAATTCAATTCTCAAAAATGCACTTTGCTTTGGTAGATTATTATCGATGCACGAAAAAAAAATAGTAAAAAAAATAAGCAGGAAACTAATTATTTTATTCATTATACAATAAAGTATTTAGTTAAATAAACAAGACTAATTTACATACTAAAAAGGCAAGTCATCAGACTCACTGACAGGGCTTGATATATTTTCTTCGGATTTGGATTCAGTTACTGATTTTCCATTATCGTCCTGACTTGGCATATCATTTTTATTTGATAAAAAAGTGAATTCAGTACAATTAATTTCAGTTGAATATCTGTCATTTCCTTTATCATCTTGCCATTTTCGTGTTTTTATTCTTCCTTCAACATAAACTTTATCCCCTTTTGATAAATATTTCTCACAAATTTCAGCTGCCTTATTTCTAAGTACTACATTATGCCATTCGGTATTAGACACTCTTTCATTTGTTTGTTTATTCATGTAGGTTTCGTTTGTCGCAAGTGGAAATCTTCCAACACAACCTCCGTCCTCAAAACGATGAATTTTTACCTCATCGCCCAAGTGACCAATTAACATAACTTTATTTAGTGTTCCTGACATAATTTTAATTTTATCTAATTTACCATTTTAACTTCAGAATAATCAAATTTGAATCTATATTTTTCGATAAACCTATGCATTAATTTTGACATTGGATAATCCTCAAGTATCGAAGTAAATACACCTTCATAAATATTAATTTTTTCTTTGGTAAACCAAAAGGTTGATTTGATTATTATATGTGACAACTTATGTTCAATGTATTCAGAGTTAATCAATTTAAGATCTAAAGTTTCAAGATTAAATTTATTAATAAAAAATTTTCTAATTTGGGTTTTATTTTTTTTTGAATATGAAACATTAACAGGAAATTGGTATAAATTTTTCCAAATACTCTCGTCTATTCTTTCAATTAATATTTGATTATTATTATTTATCACCAAATATTCAAAATATAATGTCTTGATTTTATTTTTTTTAGACTTTACAGGCAGTGAATCCACAAGTTGGTTTTTGTATGCATAACATTTTTTTGAAATCAAACAAGTTGAACATGATGGGTTTTTAGGCCTACATATCATCGAGCCAAAATCCATTAGAGCCTGGTTATAATCTCCGTATCTACTATTTGGTAACAATTCAATTGTTTTTTTTTTGAATAACTTTCTTGAAGTACTTTGATCAATTGGGTCTTTGATACCAAAAATTCGTGAAATGATTCTAAAAACATTTCCGTCTAATACAGGTTGTTTCTTTTCAAAACATATAGAAGAAATAGCACCAGCTGTATAGTCGCCAATTCCTTTTAAATTTATTAATTCATTATATGTTTCGGGGAATTTAGAATTTAAATCATAGTATATGTACTTAGCAGTATGATATAAATTTCGTGCTCTAGAATAGTAACCTAGGCCCTGCCACAATAATAAAACATCTTTTTCTTCAGAATTTGCAAGAGATTCTAAATCAGGAAATTTTGAAATAAATCTGTTGTAGTAATAAATTCCCTGTTCCATTCTGGTTTGTTGAAGAATAATTTCAGAGATCCATATATTATAAGGATTTTTAGTTTTTCTCCATGGTAAATCTCTTTTGTTTTGATCGTACCATTTTAAAATTAGCTTATTAAACTTCATACAAATAATTATTATAAGTAAAGTTAATCTTTAGAAGTAATAAATTAAATTATAAAGCAATTAAATATTGAAGTAAAAAATATATATATTTGCAGCCATTGTTGAATTATTAATGATAAAAATATTAATCTATGACAAAGGCTGAAATTGTTGCAAGTATTTCTGAAAAATTAGGAATTGAAAAGGTGGATGTTCAACTAACTGTTGAATCTATGATGCAAGAAATAATTAATTCTTTAGAAAATGGTGAAAATGTTTATTTGAGAGGCTTTGGAAGTTTTATAGTAAAGAAAAGAGCTGAAAAAACCGCCAGAAATATAAAAAAAAATACCACTATCAAAATACCTGCTCATAACATACCAGCATTTAAACCATCCAAATTTTTTGTTGATGGTGTAAAAACAAAATTAAAGATTAACTAAAATATAATTTATGCCTAGCGGAAAAAAGCGTAAAAGACATAAAGTAGCTACTCATAAGAGAAAAAAAAGACGAAGAGCTAATCGTCACAAGAAGAAAGATTAATCAAAATTATTCTTCCTTCAAATCGTTAACAGTCAACATAAGTTCTTTGAAATATATTCATTAATAAGTTGTAATAATTGCTTTTACAATATATGAATATCTGAAGTCTATATATTAATCAACATTAATGCAAAAAATTGAAAAAAATGAATAAAGAATTACTCATTCGATCAGGTTCAAACAATGTTGATTTTGCCTTACTTAAAGATGGAAAACTTATTGAATTTCATAAAGATAATGACAATACAAAATTTTTAGTTGGTGACATATATGTTGCAAAAATCAGAAAAACAATGCCTGCGTTAAATGCAGCTTTTGTAAATGTAGGATACAAAAAAGATGCATTCCTGCATTATCATGATCTTGGTCCAAAAATTATTACTCTTCAAAAATTTCTTAAGGGTGTTGGTTCAGGAAAAATTAAAAATTTTAGTTTAAATAACTATAAATTTGAAGAAGATACAGATAAAAACGGTGCTATTTCTGATGTACTTAGCCCAAACCAATCTGTTCTAATTCAAATAGTTAAGGAACCTATTTCAACAAAAGGTCCGAGAGTTACTTCTGAATTATCAATCGCAGGAAGATTTTTAGTTCTTGTTCCATTTTCAAATAGAATATCTATTTCTCAGAAAATTGAAGATTCAAAAGAAAAAGACAGACTTAAGAGACTGGTTAAAAGTATTACTCCCAAGGGATTTGGTGTAATTATTAGAACCGTAGCAAAAGGCAAAAAAGTTGCTGAACTTGACAGAGATTTACAAAATCTTTATGCAAGATGGATTGCAATGTGTAAAAAAATCAGAAATGCAAATATCCCAAATAAAGTTATGGATGAAATGAATATTTCGTCAAAAATTCTTAGGGATTTATTTGATGAAAATTTTACTTCAATCTTAGTTAATGATGAAACACTGCAAATTCAAATTAAAGATTATGTGCAAAAAATTGCTCCAAAAAAGGAGTCAATAGTGAGATTATATAAATCAAAAATTCCAATATTTGAAAAATTTGGAATTGAGAGACAAATTAAAACTTCATTTGGTAAAAATGTTTCAATGACTAAAGGAGCATATTTAGTTATAGAACATACAGAAGCTTTACATGTAATTGACGTAAATAGTGGAAATAGATCCTCAACTGCTAAAAATCAAGAGGAGTCTGCTTTGGAGGTGAACCTTATAGCTGCCTCTGAAATTGCTAGACAACTTCGCTTAAGGGATATGGGAGGTATTATCGTTGTCGATTTTATCGATCAAAATAAAGTGGATAACAGAAAAAAACTCTTTAATCACTTAAAATCTGAGATGAAGGAAGATAGAGCTAAGCATAAAATTCTTCCTCCAAGCAAGTTTGGATTAATCCAAATAACAAGGCAAAGGGTGAGACCTGAAATGAACATAAAGACAAGAGAGGAAAACCCCAGTAGTAGTCAAAGAAATGAAGTAGAGGCCCCTATAATTTTAATCGATAAAATTTCTGAAGATATCGATAGGCTGGTAAACAAAGGTGAAAATGTTATAAATTTAAATATACATCCCTTTATTGCAGCTTACTTAGAAAAAGGATATCCATCGGTTAGGTTAAATTGGTATTTTAAACACAAAAAGTGGATTAAAATTATACCAAGGGACGCTTATAAATATCTCGAATACCATTTTTTAAATGAAGATGGTAAAGCCATATAAAAAAACCCTGTCATTTGACAGGGTTTTTTTTTATTTTATTTTCAAATCAATGGAAATAGGACAATGATCACTATGAATTGCATTATTATGAATTGAGGCTGCTTGTAATTTGTCTTTTATTGTTGTAGAAATCATAATATAATCAATTCTCCATCCTTTATTATTTGCTCTGGCATTAGCTCTGTAAGTCCACCAACTATACTGATCTGGATCGGAATTAAATTGCCTGAATGAATCAGTGAATCCACAATCAATAAATTTTTGCAACCACTCTCTCTCAATTGGTAAAAAACCAGATATATTTTTGTTTCGAATCGGATCATGAATATCAATAGCTTTATGACATATATTATAATCACCACATATAATAAGATTTTTGATATTTTTCTTCAAAGAAACCACATAGTCTAAAAATTCGGACATATAATTTAATTTAAATTCAAGTCTATCTAAATTAGTACCAGATGGTAAGTATAAACTCATAACTGAAAAATTTTCAAAGTCTAACCTTATATTTCGACCCTCATTATCCATTTGCATGATTCCTGTTCCATATTCAACATGTTTAGGTTTATTTTTTGATAAAATAGCAACTCCGCTATAACCCTTTTTTTGGGCACTAAACCAATAATTATATTTAAAACCGATAGATTCAAACAATGATACGTTAACCTGGTTTTCTAGAGCCTTGATTTCTTGTAAGCAAACTATATCTGGATTTTCAACTTTTAACCAGTTTACGAGTCCTTTTTTCATCGCAGCCCTTACACCGTTAACATTATATGAAATTATTTTAATCATTTAGAGATTTTAATATCATAAAGATGATAAAATATTTTCTATTATTTTTAGTTTACTCTATTATATGAAATCAAAGTTTAGTTTTTACATATTTTTCATTTTTCTAATTTCTTATTCTCAAGAAAAAGAAATTGATTCTTTAAAAACAAGTGAATATGAAAAAATAGATTTTCATGAGGAATTAAATAAATTTAAAGATTCTATTCCAAAAACGATTTTTCCGCAGATTTTATTTGAAGAGTTTTCAAAACTCAGTAGCGATGTAATTATCGAAAATACAGAAAGTATGAATAAGTTATATCAACTTTCAAAAAGCAACATAAAAATTAATAACAATAATAACAGAATTAATACTAAGGGAAGCATCTCTAGAGGGATAATACTTGGAAATAACCAAAATTCTGTTCTCAAAAGTGAACTCGATTTACAAATCTCAGGTGAATTAAACGAAAATATAAAAATAAAAGCTTCGATTCAAGATTCAAATATACCATTACAAAATAATGGATATTCACAACAGATAGATGAATTTGACCAAATATTTATACAGATTTATTCTGATGAATGGTCTGTTAGAGGTGGTGATATCGATATCAATCAAAACTTAACATTTTTTGGCAATTTTGATAAAAGGATTCAAGGACTAACATTAAAAACCGAAATCAATGATTCCTTTAGTGCTGAGGTAGCTGGAGCATTGGTTAAGGGAAAATATAAAAAATCTGAAATATTGACACAGAATGGCAACCAGGGTCCATATAAACTTGTAGGACAAAATGGAGAGCTTTATGTGTTGATAGTTTCTGGAAGTGAGTCAGTATTCGTTAATGGTAAAAAAATTGAAAGGGGGCTCGACAAAGATTACACAATCAATTACAATGCTGGTGAAATCATTTTTAATCCAACATTTCCAATAATGTCTGATAGTCGTGTCGTAGTTGAATACCAAGTAAGTGAAAAAAACTATAATAGTTTTATAGGTTTTGGAAAATTTCAAATTAAGCAAAATAGAGTTACTCATAATATTTCATTATACAATGAAAATGATGTTAAAAATCAACCTATTCTTCAAAATATTTCTGAAAATCAACTGGAAGCATTATCCAATGCTGGTGATAATGATGAGTTAATGTATGTTCCATCCGGCACACTGACTCCATACAATGAAAACAGAATTCTATATAAAAGAGAAATAGTAAATGGCGTAGAAATTTTTATTTACTCAAACAATCAAGATGATGAATTGTACGATGTTATTTTTACAAATGTTGGTAATAATGAAGGAAATTATGTGTTACTGAGTAATAATGCTGTAGAAAATATTTATGAATATGTAGAGCCAATTAACGGAGAATCTCAAGGTGATTTTGAGCCTTTGGTAAAACTAGTTGCACCTGAAAAATTACAATTACTAATATATAATACAGAGTATGAATCTAAAAAGGGATCAATTATTAATTTTGAATTAGCAGCTAGTAAAAAAGATGAAAACTTATTCTCATCTATCGGGGATTCTAATAATAATGGATTTGCATCAAAACTAAACTATAAATCTCAGTATATTATAAACGAATCAAAGTTGAAAGCATTTATTGATCTCAACTATATAGAAAATACTTTTCAGCCTATTGAAAGAATATTTGATGTGGAATTTAATAGAGATTGGGATTTAAATAAAACGATCATAAGAAATTCAGATCAACTCTTTTCTAATATAGGTTTGGATTTAATAAATAAAAAAATTGGGACAATAAAATACGGGTGGGAGAACCTAAAGTATTATAACCATTATAATGGAATAAAAAATAGTATAAGTTTTAATTCAAACAATATTAAAAATTTAAGAATTAGTTCTAATACAAGTTTCATGGAATCTAATCAAAATCAATATTCTAGTAATTTCACTGACTCAAATAATAAAATTGATATTTCATATGAAAATGGTTGGATTGAGCTAACCTACAATAATGAAAGAAAAAAAAGTAATGGAAATACAAATTTAAATACACCTGATTTTGGGCAACAGCAATATCAAATTAAAAAAGGTTTTGGAAACCCCGAAAAATCATTTGTAGAAGTTGGATATTTAAATAACAATAACGACAGTATTGTAGATGGAAATCTTGCAAAAGTAAATTCACAAAACAGTTTTTTTATAAAATCTCAATTAATAAAAAATAAAAAATCTAATCTTAATATTTATGTAAATAAGACTAATATTAAATCCTTTAATCAAAATTCAGACGAAGATTTTCTTAATACTAAGCTGATTTACAACCAAAAAATTTTAAAAAATATAGTTGACTCAAATTTATATTATGAAACAAATTCTGGCAACCTTCCTCAGCAGGAATTTACATATTTAGAAGTTGAACCTGGGCTGGGTAATTATAAATGGATTGATGTGAATGAAAATAATATACAAGAGTTAGAGGAGTTTGAAATTGCGATATTTGAAGATGAAGGAAAGTATATTAGGGTACTATTACCAAATCAAATATTTATTAGGACATATCAAAATAAACTTAATTATTCAATGAGATTGAATTTTGTAAAATGGAAAAATTCTAATAGAGGGTTTGAGAGATTTATATCAAAGATTTCAAATCAATTTCAATATTCGATGGATAAAAAAACAAATTTAAATTCAAATTCTGAAATAGAGTTTAATCCGTTTGTTGTAAGTGAAAATGGACTTTTAGCTTATAATTACAGTCTTAAAAATACTATTTATTTCAATAAGGCTAAGCAAAGGTATTCCTTGATTTTCACTTATCTAGAAAATAAATCCAAAAACAACTTTTCTTTTGGGTCTACAAGTGGTTCAAGGATCTTTAGTAAATTAAATTTTATTCATAAAATTGATGATTTTTATCTCATTGAACTTATCGGAAACAGGGAAAAGAAAATAAATTGGAGTGAAAATTTTAGTGATAAAAATTATAATATAGAAGAAACTAATTTAAATCCCAAAATAACATATTTCTATGGTGAAAATAACAGATTAAATTTTTTCTATAAATACTCAAATATGAAAAATTCAATAGGAAATCAAGAGTATTTAAAACAACAAAATTTTGGAATTTCAATTTTTTTAAACCAAGTTAACAATAGAGGTTTCACATCAGAATTTAACTACTTTAAGAATAAATTTAATGGTCAATCAAACTCCATTATCAGCTATGTTATGATGAATGGTTTACAAAAAGGGGAAAACTACACGTGGTCTCTGAAATATCAAAGAAAATTATCAAAACTAATTGACATTAACTTTGTCTATTTAGGCAGAAAAAGTAATAGCATAAGAACAATACACAATGGGTCTATACAACTTAAAGCAATATTTTAAAAGTTGAAATTCTACTTTACATTCAATTTGAATGTCTTGTATCCAGCATTACCAGTTACTCTAACAACATAGATTGAAGCACTTAAGTATGACAAGTCAAGAGTGATAGAATTAGAATAAATATCTTTTGAAATTATATTTTGACCTAATAAATTATAAACTTCTACATTCTTCAAATTTAAATCCGAATTAATTTCAAGTTTTCTTGAATTTATATTATAATTATATTGAATATTACCGTTCTCAAAATTATTTAAACCTAAAGTTCCTTCAACTTTAAATGAGTCCATCATCAATACAAACGAATCATTACTGACACAATGAACTCCAAGCCTGACGGTTTGACCTTCATAAGCACTTAAGTCATATTCGTATAATGTCCACGAAGTTGGAGCCTCTTCGTAATTTCCTGATGATATGATTGTAAAGTCATCAGGATTTGTTGAAGAACCTATTCCAATTTGGAAACGATCTAAGCCATATTGATCAGTAACAGATTTTGCCCAAAAAGATAACGTTGGTGATGTAACTCCATCAATGGTAAATTCTGGGCTAATCATCCAATCATCATTTGGAAAAGTTGTTTGGTTTGCTCCAGAAGCAAAAAAGTATAGACCTTGATTGCCTTCATATGTATTCCAATTGGAAATATCACCGCCCGCACTTACAGATAATGGATAATTAAAGATTATACCAGAACCTACATAGCCCTCATTTGTAAAGTCAACACCCTCTGCACCCCACGTAGTACCTCCCTCAAGATCATATGCAATCCAATCTCCTATATTGTCAATAGCAAAAGGCTCATAACATTCAAAGTTGTCTTGCCAAACTATAGGCAGTTCATATTGCTCAGGGCAATCACCACCACCAATATTTGTTATTGTAATAGTTGTGGAATCATTCTCAGCATTATCATCCTCAACCAAAACTGAAGCTAAAATTTCATAATCGCCCTCAGCACTAAAATCAAAAGTTTCACTTGATGTGTATTGAACTGTTTCTGTAGAAGAAATGGTCCCAGAATAACTTTCTGTCACAATATTTCCTCCGTTAACTTGGAATGAAATATCAAAATTTGAAAATTCATTTTCTCCAAAGTTTCTTAAGGATATAGTAATATTTTCATTTTCAGACAAATTTCCGGTTTCAGGTGCATTTATACTTTGAACTCCAAGGTCATTAGCCAATAATGTCATTGACGGGAAAGGCTCAATATCTGTACTGCCAGATCCAGTTGGATCCAACCAATCACTTAACCTAGATGATGAAGATCCACCACCATTCCACGCTACGTCCAAACGCCCATAAACATCCCATCCATTATTATCAACAGTTCCCGAACAAGCAGCAGTACCAGCAGACAACTGACCTATAATTTTACCATAAGGATTAAAAAGAGGGGATCCTGATGAGCCTTGTTCAGTTACACCCATTTCCCAACCTCCTGTAGCATCGTCGATTTTCCACACTGCAGTACCACCGTAAAAAGTACTAATCGGAGGGTCATAGTCCCTACATACTTTCATTACATCTCCACTTGGATGATGAATACCAACTGTATAATTTGGAGCATTAGTTGACCTATCCCATCCAGCAAAAACTCTATCCCATCCAGAAGGAATACTTTGATTAATTTCTACTAATGCAAAATCTGATCCGGCATCTCTAGCTTTTAAAGTTGCACCACTTATTGTCATATTTGTTGGCCCGTTCGAACTATTTGCAGGTGTAGCACAAATTGTAGTCGGACTTATCCATCCAAATCTAAAAGCCCAGCTTGCAGGATTATCATAACAATGGTTCGCAGTTAAAAAATATGGTGTGCCATCATTTTCGGTATTGTTAATTAGTGCACCAGAGCAAATTCCACCACCTGTAAGCAACAATGCTGCAGATCTTTTATTATGATCTTTTAAATCCACCCAGTCATCTCCAATTGAACATTCAACATCTAAATTACAATTACCAGAATCATTCAAGCCTTTAGCTTGATTAAAAGTTTCGGCATTTCTGTATCCGTGAATGGCCTTAGCGATATGTAGTCTACCTTGATTAAAAGCCTCTATTGGCTCATAATATTCTATCCATACTTTGTCTCCTTTGACAAGCCATGTTCCCAAAATTCCGGAATCTTGATTTTGAATTGAATCATAGGCACCTAATAAATCTGTTCTATCATTATTATATAAATATATGTAGCCACCTTCTGGCATATAAAAATCGTCAAAAATAAAATTTAACGATAATGCGCCTTCAGAACTAATTAGCAATCTCCAAACTCTATCTCCATTCTCTAGAACTGTCCATGAACCATCTTCAATCCCGTAATCTACGCTATGAGTATAACCAAATCTCCAAGGAGCATCAAAATTATTATCATTAATTAAATCTTCAGCCCTTATCTGATCAATATCAAATGATGGTAAAATAACGGTTGATAATTTATCGGTTTCTAAATTAAGTTCCCAACTTTTAGGTATACCCTCATTTGTAACTTGAGCTACTAATAATGTTGAAAATAACATGAATACTAAATGAACAATCTTGAATTTCATATAATTATATTTAATAATATTATTTAATAATAAACATCTTCATTTGCTTTAAAAAAAGCAAATGAAGATGTTTATTCTATAGTGAGAGAAATTACTTACTCTACTATTATTTTCTTAACTTTTCCAAACGAAGCATTTCCAATTCTGACTAAGTAAACTCCCTTAGCTACATAAGAAAGATCTAGATTATAATTATATGATCCAGTATTTTCAAATCTGTGAAATACCATTCTTTGACCCACAACGTTGTAAACCGACAAATCAATCTTACCTTGATATGGTGAATTTAGGTTTACATCAAATTGATTATTTCCTAAACTAATTACCGAAAACTCGGATTGGTTCTGAGTAATATCATCCACTGATAATGAAGTAACAATGTTAACCATATAATCCTCTGTTTCACCCCATGCTGTATCAGCACACGAATCATCTGGAACCGGGGCATTCCAATTAGATTTTAATCGCATGATATGTTGACCTAAAGCCGCATCACTTGGGATTGTTAGATCGGTACTTTGAGTAATTGATTGCTGATTTAGACCTAATCCTAAAACAAAACCATCAACTACTAATTCGTCAGCTGAAAATACAAAGTCGTCATTGAAGTCAATCCATGCTCGAACATTTTGACTTCCATATCCTGTTGTAATTGTAAGCTCGTAAGTATCTCCTTGAGCTAAATCAGTTGATATGGAAGTATAATCACCGTAGCCACCGTCAGAACATCCTGTTTCGTTGTTAATATCACCAATTGAAACAAGCTGGAAACCATCAGCTGGAATACCGCCATACACACAAGTAGATGTTGGTTGACAATTAGCATTATTGACACTCGTTTCAACCAAATCATTAGTGTTGTCAAAATCTTCAGCTAATGAGGTATATACTGAAACTGAATAGTTTCCAAATGCTGAAAGATCAGCAGTGTAATTGAATGTATACTCCATTGAAGAATTACCTTCCAGTGGACCTTCTACTGTTTCTGTAATTATTGTGCCATCAATATTAACAGAAACATCAAAATTATATTGTGTTGCACCTCCGTAATTAATAATCGTAACAATAACCTGCTCAGCAGATGATAAATTAGTTCCGGATGAAGGAGAGTTAATTTCAGAAACGCCTATATCATTTGCATTAAGATGAGTTACCGAAGATGTAAAGGAATCATTAGCATTATCCTGATCACTTGACATGTTTGTACTGGAGGTTAATGAATAAATTTCACCTACAGTGGACATATCAGTTGTTGCAGAAAAAGTAAATTGATCGGTTTGTGCAGACCCAAGAGTGCCAGGATACGTTTCAGTAATTACTTCACCTCCATCTACCTGGAATGAAACATCAAAATTTGATGCCTCACTTTCACCATAGTTAAATATGGTAACAGTCACGTTTTCGTTAGAAGATAATGTTCCTGAAGATGGGGAATCGATATTTACTACACCGATATCGTTCGCATAGTTTGCTGCAATTTGGAATACTCCGACGACATTTGCTCTTGAACCTTGAATTAATTCATTATTATACCAAAATGTCTTGTCATTCGAGGGGTCAACAGCAAGTTGGGAATAATCTCCAAATCTGGTCCCTGAAATATTTCCATTTCCTTCCTGGATTAATTCCTCAGCAATAGTCATAGTTCCTAGCTCATCTGAAGCGTATCTACCTGTGTAATAGGAACTAACATATTTACCATTTTCTCCTCCCATACCGCTATATCCCATACCTATATTTCCTTGTATATCCATTGCCATACTTGCATTCCATGCATGCTTACCGTTGGGAGCATTGTATGTTCCCTCTTGATATAATGACCAGGGCTGACCATCGCTATCTTGGCGTAATTCTATCCAACGCACGCCAGCCAAATTGGTATTATCTCCACTAGTATTAACTACAAAATTCAATATTGCGGAATTGTGAGTAGGAAATTTTCTAAATTGAGCTTGGTTCATTATTGTATGTTGTAAAGCGTCTATTAATCCGCCACCAGGCTGTTGTAAGTTCTGCCAGCCTCCATTGTCAAACACAGATATGAAAGGAGTTGTTGCAATTTCTTGAGGAGAGGAAGTTATGGTAGAACTGCTTGTGTTATTCCAATCTACATCAACTTCCCAAATCTTTAAATGATCATAAGATACTCCCGCCCAAGCATCATCAGCTAAAAACACTATTGGAGCTGATCCATTGGCCGGTAAATTATCATTTGTTACATTGAATGCTTGAGGACTTCTAAAACCAGAGCCATTTATGCCAGGTAAGTTAAATGCTACAAATTGCGCAGTTTGATCACCTGCAATCATAGCATCTCGCTCTAATGCATGAAGTGCTGGAGGATTGTCTGTAACATAGTATGCATCAGACCAAACCGAGAGCTTTTGATAGTCACTTCCTGTACCCCAGTTATAAACATACCAACCATCATTTACCGGATCAGGTCCCTGAGATACAGCAACTGTCCAACCACCTCCAAGAATGGTCAATACAAAACGGTCAGCAGCTGCGTCATAAGATGCAGTTAAATCACAACAATAATTATTTCCTATTCCAAAAACATTTCCTGCAGACAAAACATTTGTCAGAGGGTTTCCTTCTTTATCAAATATTCTAAGTCCAGTATTAAAAACAGCTATATAGTGGTTGGGACCAACTGCTCCTGCAGGATCTGTTGGACTTGAGCTTGAAAATGCTGATGTAAAAACAATACTTGGCTCTTTACCGTCAATTTTTTGATATAATTTTCCAGGGTTATTAGCTAAAAGATCCTCGCCAATACTTCCTTTACCTGCAATGATATCAGGGGGGGTAGCTTTTCCGTCTCTAATCACTTCATCACTGTCAGTGTAGGGAATTAGTTTGCCCATTCGAGAGGCTAGAGAGGGCACCTCATACATTGGCTCAGATGTACCAATTTTTGTAGGACCTACTTTGTTATCTTGCTGGGAAAATATTAAAAAAGGTATTAAAATAAATGTAATTAAAATGGTATTTTTCATATCAATGATTTCATATTTTTAAAAGTTTGTAAATGTATGACTTTTTAAGCCAAAAATAAAATGTTTGATAACTAAATTATTAGAGAAAATTTCTTAAACCAACCCTATTGTTTATTTCTGCTGAAACATTATCAATCGAAACTCTAATTTGCTGCATGGAATCCCTAAATCTTAATGTGACTGAGTTATCTTTTAACGAATTATGATCTACCGTAAGACATATTGGGGTTCCAAGAGCATCCTGTCTTCTATATCTTCTTCCAATCGCATCTTTTTCATCATAATAAATATTATGATTTAATTTAAAATCATCAAATATGTTTCTTGCATATTCTGGAAGCCCATCTTTTTTTACAAGTGGTAAGACAGCCAATTTGTATGGGGCTAAAAAGGGAGGAATATTCAAAACTGTTCTTGATGTTTGATTTTCTAATTTCTCTTCAACAAAAGAACTTGATAAGACAGCCAAAAACATTCTGTCTAAACCAATTGAAGTTTCTACAACATAAGGAATGTAGCTGTCATTTATCTCAGGATCAAAATACCTTAGCTTTTTGCCAGAATATTTTTCGTGCATTGATAAATCAAAGTCAGTGCGGGAATGGATTCCTTCAAGCTCTTTGAACCCAAATGGAAAATTAAACTCAATATCACATGCAGCATCTGCATAGTGGGCTAACTTGTCATGGTCATGAAATCTATAATTTTCTTCACCAAGAAGCGAATTATGCCAATTCATTCGATTCTCTTTCCAGAATTCATACCAATTAGATTGTGATCCAGGCTTCACAAAAAACTGCATCTCCATTTGTTCGAACTCACGCATTCTAAAAATAAACTGTCTAGCTACAATTTCATTTCTAAACGCTTTACCAATCTGCGCGATTCCAAAGGGAATTTTTTTTCTTGAGCTCTTTTGGACATTTGAAAAATTTACAAAAATTCCCTGAGCTGTTTCAGGCCTTAAATATATTTCGGATGAAGATTCAGAACTTGCACCAATACTTGTAGAAAACATTAAATTAAATTGTTTTATGTCGGTCCAATTTTTTGATCCAGAAACAGGGTCAACAATTCCAAGGTCATCAATTAATTTTTTTAATGAAACCAAATCATCATCATCAAAACATTTTTTCATCACAAAAATTGTATTGTCTATTTTTTTTTGATTGTCTAATACACGAGCGTTTGTTTTTCTAAATTCATCTTCATCAAAAGCATCTCCAAATCTTATCCTAGCCTTGTCAATTTCTTTATTGATTTTTGATTCTATTTTGGATATATAATCCTCTATTAGGACATCAGCTCTGTATCTTAATTTAGAGTCTTTATTATCTATAAGTGGATCGTTAAAGGCATCTACATGGCCTGAGGCTTTCCAAGTTTTTGGATGCATTAGAATTGATGAATCTAAACCAACGATATTATCGTTCATTTGAACCATAGAGGCCCACCAATATTTCTTTATATTATTTTTTAACTCAACTCCATTCTGAGCATAATCATAAACAGCACTCAATCCATCATAAATCTCACTACTTTGAAAAATAAAACCATATTCTTTGGCGTGAGAAATAATTTTTTTGAAACTATCTTGGTTAGTACTCATGATACAAAAATATAAAACGCATTTAACAAAGGAATGCTTTTTTTAAAATTATACGTTTCTTTGTAAATAAGAATCTAAGATGATTAAAATAAGAGTTTCATTATTCGCAGTGTTATTAATCCTAGGATGTGCAAACAGAGGTAATCCAACCGGGGGAGAGATCGACGTGGAACCACCAGTGGTTTTAAAATCCTCACCTGAAAATTTTTCAACTAATTTCAAAGCTGAGGAAATTGAAATTATCTTCGATGAATATATCAGGTTAAGTAACATTCAAAAAGAACTAATTATTTCTCCCCCAATAGAACCCCAGCCATTAATGATGCCTTTGGGATCTGCAAGTAAATTTTTAACTATTTCTGAGTTTGATTCATTAAGAGAAAATACTACTTATAGTTTTCACTTTGGTGAAAGTATAGAAGACAACAATGAAAAAAACTCATTGAGTAATTACAGATATGTATTTTCAACCGGTGATTATATAGATTCGCTAAGTATCAAGGGAACTGTTGTAGATGCATTTAATCGTGAAATAAGTGAAAATATAAATGTGCTTTTATA
>CENX01192742.1_pt1 | contig 26816 bp, 28 predicted proteins | sample 361321 | NCBI WGS metagenome assembly CENX01 (sample SAMEA2619678, study PRJEB7988) | marine metagenome | isolation source: saline water (ENVO:00002010), including | reverse complement strand
GATCATCATGTAGTTTATGTTGAACTTGAGTACCGAGTTTGATCATGAAAGATTTGTTTTGTATACAGCTATTATAATGGATAAGTGTCGGATTTGCAAGTCAAGTAGACACTTATTGAAGTGGTCTATCTCATGTAGAGATAACCGCCTGACCAACTTATATTGTCAGGATTGAGTAAGAATTCACGTTGCTGAACAATTCTCATATCATAGCGAACGTGCTTGGCAGGCGCCTTCCATGATGCAGGCTTGTAAACTTCGCCAGTTTTCTTATCGATAAAGCAATTGACACTGCCATCACGATACTCATTTCTGTTTTGAAATGTATCGAACTCTTGCTGAACGATCTTGTAGTATTTCTTACCAGTATATACTTTAAACTTCATTAAGTTCGCAGTTCCATTCTGAATCTCAGCAAGTTGCTGATTGGCATAGTCGGATAAGTCAGGGCGATAACCAAGCACACTTCCATCTTCTGTAGAGAAGCGTACTGAATTTTGAGTGAGCATTCTGATATGGTATCTTCTGTAGTTTTCTGTGAGCGACTCGGCAAGTTGATCAGCCCATGTAGTAACTCTTTCAGCGATCTCTTGCTGAGCAGTGATGTAAGAAGCAACCATAAAATTGAATTGAAATAAAGAATAGGTGGGAGAAACAAATTCAAAAGGGATGAATTTGTTTCCCATATGGCTATAATACTCTATTATAGACCAATTTCAACATCTTGTGTGCCACTAATTTAACTGTCCTTCTCAACTACCGCTGTGATCGATTTAATCAATACAATGATCAACAGGCATTGCCAGATAGTCAGTTTTAAATTAAACCAGCTAAAAATGAGAAGAGTGAGCCATGCTTGTCCAAATAGAATTGCAATCGTTGCCGCTACAGCTCCGATTGCATAACCAGTTTTATATCCTTTTTGATTCATAGTGCTATTTAACAAAAACCAGTTGAGAATTTACCCTCAACAAATATGTCATGTACAATTCTTTCAATTCGACCATGAATATTTTTGTTATAGTTCTTACTGGTCGGTATGACACAATAGCCTGTTGACTTACGATAGAACTGCAAAGCACCAGCAGCAATCTTACCATCTTGAATATCTTGGCGATCATTCTTATCAAGGCGAATCACTCTTCCAATTGATTGTGCCATTTCAATGATATTCAAATTTCTAAGGAAAATTGTATGAGTGAGACCTGCTACGTTGATACCTTCAGCAAGTATTGAATAATGAAACAATACGAATTTACGACCTATTTGATGACTCCACTTTTTAAGAGTCTCAAAGAATTTAGTACGATTAACCTTAGTCTTATTGACATAAGCACCAAATTTTGATGTAATATGTAATACATCATAACCACGATCTTTGAGACTCTTAAGCAGTGTGGTATGACCTATCATATTGTTAAGCACTCTCGATGATGGCACAGTTACCAGTATCTTAGCAGTATCGTCTTTGACTACATTGTCAACTACATCTTTGATAGTCAAGGCATGATGAACATGAGCAGTCTCCTTACTGAACTCAATATTGTGTGACTTGTCATAAGGCACAACTGTAGGAGGCAAGATACATCCCTTCTCAACTAACTCTGGAGCAGGAATATCACAAATGATCTTACCATATACATTATCATTATTCATACCACGTTCATGGCGATATGAGTGCTTTGGTGTAGCAGTGAAGTAGTAACGGCGATTTGATCTCTCTGCCATCGCTTCTACACTTACATAGAATGATTTAGCAGTAGAGTTATGTGACTCATCATAGTAAGTATTATGAACTCTCATATTACACTCCACAATACGATGTAATGAGTGATATGTTGTGAATAGCACAGTATGGCGATCATTCAATAGATTGAAGCGAACTACATCTTTGATATCTCTTGGTTTTGTAGTCGTAAAGAATTTACTGCCTTTACCACTATGAACATTCACTATTTGTATCTGATTCTTATTGAAATTCTTACGATTACGGCAGTGCTCAGTGAAGTCATCACACAATTGTTGAGATAACATAAGGCGAGGAGCAACAACAACCGATACAGTTGGTTGACCATAACTATAGTCGATATCTCTTAAGAGATCTTCCATCATAATCATAGTCTTACCACCACCAGTTGGCACAATGATTTGACCTACATCTTCATTTTTCATAACGTCAAGTGCTTTTTGTTGATGAGGCAAGAATGTAATGGTCATAAAGGAATTTCAGTTGATACAGCTATTATACACGAAAAAAGGCCCTTCGTAAAGGGCCTTGTGACAGTTATTTTATTGGATTTATTCTACCATAAATCCATTGTTTTGAAGTCTTTGAGCATATCTTATCTCTTCTCTGAGCTCTCGATATTTCTTCTTCATATACCTAATCTCTTCTTCAGTATAGTCAGCACTTATATCCGTTTCAGCTAGTTCAATAGTCTTACGGAGCATCTTTAATTGTTGTTTCATTGAATTTATTATATGAATGTATAAGTTCAGCCATCTTGACTTCTATAGCATATACTGAGGCATTTGTATGCTCCTCAACTTGCTTTTCGATTTCAAGATCTCGAATAATCTGAGCCATAATATGTATCGCTTCAATCTCACTTGATTCAAGTGTTACATCATAGTGTACTTTCATTGACTCTATCTATATAATCCGCTGTTTGATTTTCATAGAAATCAATCTTTGGCAGTATGTTTTCTATTTTGACATTTCTGATTCTCTCAATAGTTTTCTGATCCTCATCGGATAGATACATCAAAGCATCATTAAGTGCTTTCCACTCATCATATTTGATCATGCAGCAACCTCCTTTGGATAATCAGCAGGAATATCTACTAATCTAGCAAAACCTTTACCATATCTATCTGTATCATAACAGAACCATTCGCCACCTACAAATAAGTAAGCAAACTCTCCGCAGCAATCATTTGCTAAATTTAAGTATTCAGTAATTGATTCAGATAATTGTGGAGGCGTATCTTCGCCACGCTCAGCATAATATACTGGTCTAGGTTCAACATACTTTTCGTCAGAATCCCATCCATTATCAGAATGGCAACATGACATATCTCCGCCATCTATCAATTCTTTAATTGATTTTTCATCATTAAAATTCTTGTTAAGTGTAACACCTAACCACTCAGGATAACCATCCCAATGATGATAAGCTGATACGATACCGCCGTCTATTTGAATGCCGATGCGAGAGCGAGTTGCCATAATTAGTAAATAAAGAAATTGGATAAAAAGCAGAGGACTTACTGCTTAAGTTCGACTTAAAGAGCATTTATTAGCTCACCTTGAAAGTCTTACTGCCTCTGAACTATAGCTAATATACTATAGATTTATATGGTTGTGTGAGTGTGTGTGCCACTAATCCAACTGGTTTAATTCATCAGATAAATTATTTAAGTAGAGAAAACCCCACTCATCATTATCTAAAATCCACTCTTCATACTCTGCTGCTAAAGCTAAAGCATCATGATGACGACCAGCTCTTGATAGTTTTGTAAATTGGTTTTGTATTTGATTTAATTGTATTCTCATTATAGAATCAGAATTGTCTCTGATACTTGAGAAGAGGTCGCCAAATGGATTTTTAAATTTTTTCATTTGAATTTAATGTACACTGCCATTATATAAAAAGACCCAGCCAAAGTCAAGTGGCTGAGTCATTAGAGTGCCTTATGGAATCCCAATAGTTTCATAAATCCAATTTATATAAAGCTCAGTTGAGCTCCTCATTAACTAGCCCTCTCGCTGGTTAAGTGATCTCAATCAAACGCTTTTTAGACTTCATTTGATTGAAATATCTACCAATAGAGAATTTTTCTTTATCAGTAGCAGCACCATCAATCTCAATTAAGAGATCGTCTTTGGCCATTTCATAATCGCCATTGACATTATAAACATATTTAGTAGTTCTTCCTCTGAAGGTTACTCCTATTTGTTCATTAGCATCATCAAAAACGAATGTTCCTATCGCTGATGATAGTTTTTCTGGTATTTCAATTACTTTCATAGTTATCATTTTAAAACTCATGTTCGTTCATACTATCTCTTTTCCAGCGATGTTTGCCAGAAATCTTATCTCCATATTCAATTTCATGTTTTGAATATTTTTCTTGTTGTTGCATAGACTTTTTGAATTTAGAATTGTGAGAGCGGTAAGACTCTTTATACTTTCGATAAGTTTTTGCCATTGGCTTTAAATAAACTACTAAATTTTTGTAATTTAAGTCAACTAATTGTAATTATATACCATAATATAAAAAATGTCAAGTGTCCTCTAAAATGTGAAGATGATTCTTCAGATCTGAATTAGAAAGATTTATCATTAATATCAATTTATTAATGATAGTTGATTGATAGGCAATCACTTCTTTGAGAGAATTAATTTCCTCTCTTAAATCATTACATCCGTCAGCCATTCATCAAACTCCTCTCCAATACATACAGCATCTTCAAATCTACCCAAGTCTAAGAGCTCTTGCATCCTATCTCCTCTATCTTGTAGGATAGCATCGATAACGCTCGGGGATAATAATTTTTTGTCTTTATCCATTTTAGGCATCCTTTCCCCATTTTCCAATAGGGCATGAACCATGTTTCAATCGTGCCTTAGCACTCATAAAACATCCGCATTGACTACATTGAGTAGTGGCAGCATTATAATGCTCACAAGCATTACAATATGTCATTCTCGCTTGTACAATACTTGCATCACAAAATACTGGTTTGCCATGAGCAAAGTCACTATATGAATCAGCAAGAGTATCACTCATGTCCTTCATTTTTTGAAGGAGTTCATTCTTTATTCTTTTTGCTGCATCAGCATCCATGATATGTTCCAGTTTGCTTTTATTTATAGCGAGGAGGCGCTTTAAGACCTCCTTAATAATTTTACGAAATTACCTCTGTTGGGCCATATACAGACTTACCATTATTGTTAAACTCATAGATGTAAGTTTTACCATCATTTGAGTTACACACTACTTCATCGCCTTGGATGACAGCATAGTTGATTCTCTTGCCATGAGCAAAAGTTTGGTAACATCCGTTGCGATCACGAAGTTCAACTTGACCACCTTTAGCACGTACAAACATAGTTTTTTTCTTATCTGATCTTATTATATCAGACAATTAGCGGTTTGTCAACTAACTGGTTCAACTTCAGCGGTTTCTGGCACTTGTTCATCCCCTACTACTTCTACTGTGCCTGTGTCTCCTCCACTAAAGAGAGCAATACCTTCAAGAGCTCCCTGTAGTTTTAGGAATAATTCTTTTTGAGTGTTTAGTTCTGCTTCTAGTTTTTTAATCTTATCTAGAGCAGCATCACGTTGTTTTGTAAAATCTTCAACAATTTCGTTAGGTTTCATAATTCAGTTCCGAATACAACTATTATATGTTAACACTTGTATTTAGTCAAGTGCAGGGGGCCCGTCTTAATAATTTTGAGTATTACCTGATATAGAAATATCCAGACTCAGCCCTATATGTTTCCTTACCAAATCCAGCAAATCCGATACCCACTTGATATGCTTCAGCAGCATGCTCATCTTGTCTAGCACCACTACCTACCTTACCCATTTCAACAGTCGTGTTAATTTCCATAGCTTGTGTTACAACAGGAATTTGTTCACCTGTTGTCCATGCACTACTAGTTCTATAGGCTGAAGTGCCTGCTCCATTGACTGCAATCATTTTGTTTAAAGGATCAGCTGGATCAGGAATCATTATAAATGGCCAATCACCACTAGCATAATCAGGATGAGCAGTTGATGGATCCCAAGGAGTTTCTATTTGAGTACCATTCCAGTCAGCACTAGTTCCACCAGTACCAGTTGCCCAATGATTTTTGAATGACATATTAACTTGAAGTTGTCTAAATGGTATTCCTACATTCCATACACCCCAACCAATATTCCTATTATGATCATTTGATCCAGATGTAGTTGTACTATCATTATCTCCATTTCCAAATCTATTGCTAGCATCAAAAGTTAAATTAGCAACAGTTGCTAATCCAGTTCCACCGGCAAGAGTAGTATTGAATACATAAAAGTTTGCAGCTGGTGAGTCTTTATCTGCTATTTTAGCAGCAGTTAATGTAACACCAGAACTTGAGGATGAAGTACCAAATGGAATTTGTATCCATTTTTTACCACCTCTAGTAACAACATCAACAGCAACAATACCTAAAACAGTTGTGTTAAACCAATAGACACCATTTGGAATTGCATTGTTATACCATATAGAATCCAATTCCATTAAAGAACCATTAAATGCCCTATCGATTGTTGATCCATCACCACCCTGTAGTCTTGTCCATAGATTCATTCTGGCATTTTCTTCAATCATTACTCTACCATTTCCCATGAGAGTACAGAAGTTACCATGATAACCACCATCATTTATATTCTGTGCAGTTATACTATTTCCTTTTGGTGGCGTTGTACTGGATGTTTGATCTCCATTTAATTCAATTGCAAATCCATTTGCAGTACTAATTGGTGCTCTTTTAGCACCAATACCTGTAATACTATTCATACCACCACTACCAGCTGTACCAAGAGCACCATCATTACTTGGCATTGCTGTTGGTATTCTTTCAGTAGTAGCACCTGAGATCATAGTACAATCATTTGTATTTGCAGATGTCTGTTCTCTATCAGTTGCACCAAGATATAAGTAATCTAATCCAGCAAATCCCCAACTATTTGAATACTTTTTCATACCAGCAACAGCTAAAGCATTACTACCATCAGATTCATTTGGCCATATATGAGTTGTATCAAGAGGATAATCCTGACCACCAAATCTTTGATTACCAGCAACATCTTGATCATTATGACCCATACCAAATGAATTTGGGTCATCAGCACTTGGATTTTCCATGAACTCTCCCCAAGATTGATTTACACCAATCTCATTCTCATTATATCTACCTCTATTTTGTATATACAATATTCGACCAGTTGGATTCTGAGTACCACCATCAGCATGATTCCAGTCGGCAATATATATTCTCTTATATTTACTTCTCAACTCAGGCCATATTCTAGTTCTCATTGATTTAGTCGTAGTCGTATCATATGCTGTATGATTATATGAGTGAGTATCAGTTCCCCAATCATTGACTGTAGAACCAGCAGGAAAATCTTGCCATGTAAAGGATGGGAATCCAGACTGAGTACCAGTTACAGCAGAACCAGAGTATATCTGAGAGTTGAGACTACTACTTGCCAATTTTGCAGCTAACACCCACAAATAACCACTATCTTTCATAAGATATGCTTGATAAGCATTATTACCATTGACTCTTGGATGTTTAATCCATGCTAATGTTGGACTAGTTACACCTAAATTAAAAGTATCTAAATATCGAAGACCTTCAACTTCAGATGTAATTGGAGATGAAGAGTCACCTCCTAAAATATTTGTATTAGTTCCTTTCAAAGGAAAAGGCGAATTTATTGGTGCATCAGTAGCACCACTATATCTTGCTTGATTTCGAGTGACTCGAACACCTGCTATACGAATATCAGCATAGTCATTTGTTGTTGTACCATCTTGATCAGCACCTATTTGAAAACTATCTCTATCATTATCTCCATAAGAACCTCTTACAGTTGTTGTAATTGCCCTAGTTACTACTCTAGTACCATCTATATAAACACTTACACTTTTATTATTATTTACAATAGCAACATGATAGTATTGACCTGTAGTAAAAGTTGCTAGGTCTGATTGTACAACTTCAGTTGCACCCTCTTCAATGATTGCATAAAAATGTTGACCAGTTGCTGCACTACCCGATTGATTTCCAGCCCATAATGTTATGTAATTATCTATATGAGGATTATCTGTTAAAGCACCAAATGTATTACCATGAAATCCAATTAAAGCAAACTGAGTACCTGCTGATGGCACACTATCAAACATAAACCACATTTCTGCTGTCCATGTATCAGGACTTGATGAACTTGCAATTAAATTTGGAATATAATCAGCACATATAATATGACTACTTGTATTGTTTAAATTTATAACTTTATAATCACTACTCCATTTTTGACTTGTAGTTTCTAAAAGTGGAATTGCACCTCTAGCTGCATTTATTGAAGTACTGAAATTATACTGACTTTTATCATCAAATGTTTGAGTGTCATCACCTGTAGGTTGTAGTAATAAAATTACATCATTGAATAAGGCATCACTATCATCTCCACCTAAACTTCTATAACCTTGAATAGTATTAGAACCTATCGTATTCGTAAATGGCATCTACATAATCTCCGTTATAATAATTTAGGCGTATGCAGTACCAGTACCATATACATCGTAAACAGGATTACCACCACTATCAGGAAGTCTAAAGATAGTAAAAGTATATATAAATCTTTGGTTTGCTGGAGGTGTTGGAGTTGTAGCATTTGCATATCGAACTGTCTGAGCAACACTATCAATTGTAAGTGCAACTAACTTTCTGGCAGTAGCACCATTTCGATAGACGAAACTTATTGTTACTGCTTCACCTCCAGCAATATGATTAGAGAAATTTGTAGTTGAATCTTCTCTTACATTTAATGTAAAGTCAGCAGTTGCATCAGCTTGAGCAAAATGATGTACGTTTCTACCTTTAACATCATAGTTAATTGTACCGCTTGCAGCTGTACCACTATTTAAATCAACATCTTCAATCGTTGATATAACTTTGATTGGAAGACCTTCAGTTAAAATTGCATAATCGTTTCCATCTTTAGCTGTAACTTGCCAATATTGTTTTGCTGCATCATTATTCCATTTTAATGTTCTTGAAGTTTGCACCACTCCAGAACTATTTGTAGTTAAGTTGACTTGTATACCACCATCAGCAGCTGCTAAACTATTTCCTTTTCTTAATTCTATTACATTATCTTCAACTTTAAGTGTAGCTGTATTAATGGTTGTTGTTGTACCTTGTACAGTTAAGTTGCCTGAAATTTCAACACCAGTACCATCAATGGTCATTGCTTCGGTATTAGTATTATTAGAGATTACATCAAAGATTATCTTACCATCTGGTGATCCATCACTTACATCAACTGCTTCTGCATACATTCTAGCATATAAAGTTTCAGCACTTGTGCTTGCATCATCATTACCAGTAAATCTAATAGATCCAAGGTCATCGCCATCTGCTGGAGAAGCACTATTTCTAAAAAGAACTAAATCAGGTCCAGCTGCAGCTCCAGCATCAGTTGAAATTAATCTAAAATTCCCATCCTGATCAGCAGAAGTTGCTTCAATTTTACCAGTAATTTTAACTAAACCAGTAGCAGAAGTTAAGTAAAGATCTTTTGAGTTAACAGTTGTGATTGTCTCATCATCAGTACCAGTTGTACCATTTGCTATTGTAATATTACCAATATGTGCTGATGCCCAAGGTGCAGCACTAGTTCCAAGGCTTATAGAACCAGATGGTACAATTGAACTTTGGAAGGTAACAGTACCTTGAAAGTTTGCAGTACTATTTGCATCTAATCCAGAACTTAAAGTTAAAGTTTCAGCGATTGTAACAAGATCTAATGTTGTATTACCATCTACATCTAAATTACCAACAATTGCAGTATTACCAGTAGCAGAAGCAACAGTAAACTTATCCGTGCCATTATCTAATTGAATCTTAAAGTTTTTATTATCAGCATTTAATGTTATATCACCATTGAAAAGAGCATTACCATCAGCAGTTATTCCATTACAAGCTGTATCCCCACTTACGTCTATATCAAATACTTTTGTACCACCAACATTTAATTCTACTAATCTACTAGCTGCATCTGCAGCTGTATTTGTTATATTTAATTGAATCCCATGATATGCAGTTGAAGCACCATTCCATGTTGTGCCTATTGCTAATGATTTAGTACTGACAGCATTTGTTTGTATTCCTACAGGACTTGTTACTTTTAATGAATCATTTATTATTACATCTCCACCGCTGTTTGATAGAGATTTCATGCAGTTTATCTCTCCAGCAGGATTTAATAAGAGATCACCAGTTGAAGTAGTCAGCTCAGTATCATCCAGCTGAAGATCGTCATTTATCTGTATCTCAGTTATTTGATTGGTTGTTGGATTAACAACTAGCGGGTATCTGTCAGCCATGCTCTGGTACTTTTTAGTTATTTATGCGTCTTTTACGGCTTGTGGTGTAGCATCCACTATTGCCTGTGCAGCCGCACGTTCTTGATTATCTTTTGTGATTAAAGGATTCTCAATTGCTGTTGGCGTGGTATCATCACCTTGTACTACATCTACTGTAGCATCAACAGGAGCGATAGCAATAGTTGTCACTTGTTCTTCTGTTATATTCTGTTGTTCCCATTGACCTGTAGACTCATTAAATACTGGTTTAGTTCCAACTACTTTAGTTTCCTTCACTTCTGATTGACCAACTGCAACTTGATATTGTGCAAGTCTTGCTACTGCCACATCATATTTTTCTTTTCTCAAATCAAATACTGCTTTATCTTTTCTTGTTTGTAGTTCAGTTGCATCCATTGTTGCCTTTGGATACTTATCCTTAATTGTTTTAATTTCTGCTTTCCATGATGCAAGAGTACCATGATATATTTTATCTAACTGCTCACCAATTTGAGGATATTCAGATTGTCTTTGTTTTTGATATGCTTTTACTTCTTCATCATACTTATATTCAGCAATATATTGTACTATTTGCTCATCAGTTGGTTGAGCGAGACTACTATCCCAAAATGTAATTTCACCATTGTATACTGAAATACCTTTCAAGTCTGGATCGTAAAGATATGCCGCCTTAATAATTTCCCTACTTGTTTTCATGATCTTTTAATCTCCATGATATAATTTTGTGTTGTGAGTGGCATAGTACTACCATCAACCATAGTTAAAGCTTGATTGTAATGAATTGTACTAGTATCATTTTCATTTGTACAATAAACTTTATATTTAAGACTCTGACCAGGCTGAGCATATGATATAGCATCAGCGAACATGAAATTAAATTTACCAGTTGCTCCACCTAAATCTGTACCTGCGTGACCAAGTTGACGACTATCATCTATAGCATAATAAGCGTTTTGAGCAGTACTATACTGTTGTTGATTGATACATCTATATGCTTTTAGAAAATGATATATGTTATTTACATTATTAGGAGCATCATATTCCACACCTAATGAACTGAAATAAAGAAAAATACTATCATAACACATTGGTTTAATCTCACATTCTGTCATGTCGATTGCTTGCCAAGAGTCTGTAAATGCACTACCATTAAATCCAGCATTACCTGTGCTTTGTGAGGTTGCAATTTGTATAATACTACCTACTGGAAAATTTGAAGGCAGAAGTTTTGTTGCAATATGATCTAATCTTGATCTTTCTTGCAATCTTATATTGTCAGATGAAACTTTAATTCCCATGTTACTCGAATGCTACAATTCCGTCAGAAGCAGTTAACGTGTTCAACGTTGCTACACCTGTATCGACACTATTTATTCTAGTTAATCCACGAAATTCACTACGATGAGTTGCTGTTCCAGCAATATATGTTTTTCTTACTTTATCAGATGCCATTGATTTGATTTCTGAATCTGTACCATCAAGAGTAATTTTTGCATTAGGTTGGAACATTTTTAATTCATCAGTATAAATTTTTAGAACTTCGCCTGGATATAAATTTTCTGCATTAAGTTTAAGTAATGCAATTTTTCCACCAAATGCACCACCAACAGCCCCAACACCTACATTTAATCCATTTTGATCAGTTGCTTGACTGAATATATTTGTACCAGTAAAACTTGAAGCACTATCACTTGACTTGGGTCTTTCTACTCCATCATGGAATAAGAAAACTTCTCCAGATGTAGTTAAAGTCGCACAGACATGATGCCAACCTACTGGATTTTCAGTTAATTCTATCTCAAAGATTTGTTCAGTCGAACCATTAGAACTTAATGTCCATCTTATATCACCACCACCATCTTTATAGAAATGAAAACTTGTCTTTGAATTTCTAGTAGTTGCAGGCCCAAGATGCATTAAAGATGTACTATCAGCCCAATCTCTATACCAGAACATCACTGTCATTTTCGCACCAAAATTATAATATGTAGTATAATCAGTTTTTAAATAACGAGTAGTAGCAAAACCACCCCAACCAACAAGTTCTGCTCCAGTCTCAACAGCAGTTCTTGTAATACTTCCAGTAGCACCACTTAAATATAATTCTCTATTACTGACAGTTTTATCAGTATCAGACATTGGAGTTACAACAATATTATCAATATCAAAAGCAGTGATACCACCACCCGCTGAACCAATTTCTAAAATAGTTCCATCGGCAGTTATAATTCCTGTATCAAGACTCGACCATGATCCACTTGTAAGTCCAGAAGTCCAACTCTTTTGAACCGAACTTCCTCCAGCACGAACTCTCAAAGTATAACTTCCAGTAAATGTTGGTTTAACACTAAATGTAACACGATATCTAGCACCACCAATAAAAGTTGGCCCTATACGATCTTCAGGCGTAAATACATTTGCCTGTGCAATAGCAAATGTATTATCACCACCACCATTTGTTACTCTTGCAATTCCACTACTACCATCTTGTCCATTATCTGTACTATGAGTTACAGATGCTCCTGAGTCACCATACCAATCATTCACATTATTAGCAAAAGTATGATTTGTAGCTAATTGTGTTCCAGTAGAACCTAAAGTATTTGTATTTGTACTACACAAGTGCATACCTATACATTTACCAAACATCCATCCAGTATTGAATGTACTTGTAATATAGCATCCCAAATGATAAGTACCACCCCAATGGTTTTCAGTCCACCATTTCGTTATACCTGTTTGATTACTCCACAAAATAACTTCATTATCTACAGCACATACTCCTTTTGTACTTAAGTTACCAGCTGGTGCAAATACATTTCCATTAGATTGATATCTTTTAACCATTGGATATGGAAATCTTGAACCAGAATCTACTCGATAAAATGCTTTTGAACTCCATCCAGAAGGATGATTCTGACTAGCTATACTTCTTGCAGCTTCTTCAATAACCATATAATCATAATTATCTCTGACAAGAACGATATCTCCATAATCATTAAAACATAAACCTTCGTAAGGACAATAATTTCCAGCCATTACTTTGTTATATCGCCTTCCATCTCCCATAATCATATAGATTCCGCCAGGATTTCCAGAGGTATTTGCTTGTTCTGGTCTTCCCATACCAATTGCAATTGAAGGAACTAAAGTTCCTGTATCAGGATCTATATTATTTCCTCGGTGTGCAAACATATGTACAGATGTACAATTAGTAGTAGCGAGTGATGCACTGCCTAAATTTGCTGTGGGTAAAACATATGAACCCTCTCCCCATCCTACAGTCGTACCAACATTTCGCTGTGCAAGACCAGCGTTCCAAGTTCTATAAAGTGTAACACTTCTCATTCTCTCTCCATACTCACTCACTAAATTCATAAAATAGTATCCAGTATAAGCTTCAGAAGCAGTATTTCCAACAGCAATAGCGATATACCCATTTTTTGCAGTAACATCATAGACAGATAAATTTGCTGTATTATTATTCCATAAAAATTTACTTTGGTCACCACCCTCAAACTTCATCCATACTTCTAATTCACCTGTGGTTCCATCTTTTACATTATCTAAATCATAGATATAAAAATTATATTGATTTGTTACAAGTAAAGCAACTTCTGGAAATTCTTTTCGACTTGATCTATTTGCACTTGCTGTTTCATTATACCATGAAGTATGTTGACATTTATGTCTCCAAGCTCCTCCATCAGAATCAGTTTTGGTATCGTAAATAAACTGACTTCTAATACCAGTTAAGGTTTGATTAATGCTCAGACCACCAACGTGAATACTCATGAAACCTCCTGTAGCATAAACTTGTACTTTTTACCACTTCTTCTATTTAGAAGGAATAAATCAGTTTCTCCCTCTTGAATTGTATAGTTGCCCCAAGTGCCATCTACATCATTTACACTACCTTCATTGGATAGTTGAAGGTCAGCAGAGAAGATATTTGCCCATCTTTTTGATGATGATCCAAGATCTTGTGAGTTATCAGCTATTGGAGTTGTATTCCCACTTGTATCTACATATATTCTTGCAGCAGAACCAGAATATAATTTCAAACCTGTGCCTGAGGTCGTACCACCAACATAAACACAATCAGGACTAGTTTCCCATCCTAATCTTCCTGTCGCAGTTATAGAAGCATTTTTACACCATTCCAATCCATATTGCAAATCAATTTCTGGAGTTGTGGTACTTGATGCACCCAAACTAAATCCTTCAGTACCACCAATATAAAATGTTAAAGGTCTGCCAACTGCATTTGAACCTGATCCATTCCAACTTGATCTTATTCTAGCAATATTACTAGAAAAATCCATTGAAATTTTAGATGAATTTGTAAATGCAGCAGAAGTATCCTGTTCAAAGATTGCAAATTCTCTATTAGCATCAACATGAAGAGCATTAGATTTAATTTGAACACCATTATTCGTGGCAAATTTAGATCCATTATGAACTAAAAGACTTCCAGTTGATGCACCACCGATAAGAAAATTATTATTTAAAGATAGGTCTGGAAGATTAGCTAAATCATTATAACTAATTGTTGCAGGGGTGACTGATAAAAGACCACTCGACATTGAAAGATGAGTACCAACTTTTATACCACCTAAAATACTTGAAGTTGCTGTAGGTAAAACATAAGAACTACCACTACCACCAGATGTTGTTGCTGCGCCAGGCAAAATATTAATGGTGAGACTTTCTCCATCTCCTATTTCAGATGTTTCACCATCTGTAACAATTACATCTTCAGTAAATGTAAAGAAATCATTACCAGCTGATGATGTAACGATTCCTGTATTTAAAGTTACAGTCTCAGGATTTGTATGGAAAATTGCATCATTGATTGGAATACTTTTAAAAGGTGCAACCAAAGATTTATAATCTACTAAATCAGTTATGTTTCCATATGATATAATAAAACATTCAGTGTTTGCTGGTGGAGGCGATACAAAAGTTATATTACTTGCATTGATATTAAATCCTCTCGTACCAGTCCGATCAGGTTCTTGAATTACACCACCAAGATTAACTAATAATTGCTCTGAAACATGAGGAAAGAACGGACTAGTCGTACCATTGATATTACGAGTTAGGGCGAAAGAAGTCAACACGCCATTAAACTGGCTCTGAATATCATCTAAGACAATGACTTCGCCTGCTAATGGTTGTCTTCCAACGTATGCCATTTAAAAACCTTTTTTATTATTTATTAGAACGGAGCAACGAACATTAGAATAGCTGCATCAGTATCAAAAGTTATATTTCCGTTGTGGTTGGTTGGATCTAGAATGTTACCAGCTTTTGAATCACCACTAGTACCATTCCAAGTATATGAGGCTGGAAACTGACCATTATTCTGTGATCTTTTACCACCAATACCAGTATATGCATCAGCAGTACCAAATCCACCTTCACCAGATCCAATAGTTCCAGTAGAGTTTGCAACAAGCATAATTACGTCTTGAGTGTTAGCACTTGCTGCTTCTCCGTCAGTTACACCAAGACCTAAGTTTTTCCATTTGGATTCTTGAAAAACAGCAGTGCCTCCTCCTTCAGCAACTACATTAGAAGTAATTGAGTTAGTTGCAGCTTGTACTCCACCATCATTATTAAAGTAACTATTTGTTCCATCTCCACCATTACCAGATCCTTTCATTCTTAGACCCCAAGCTTTTGAGTTTCTCATTGTATAAAATAAATCATTATTTTGAGCATGAGCTATAAATTTAAAATAGGAATTACTTTTTCCTAACTCAAACCATATTCGACTTCTTGCTGACTTATTATTACTAGCATATCCCCAAAAATCATAAGTATCATTAAATGTATGAGTTGCTTGACCCCAATCACCAAGACCATTTGGATCATTTACAACAATCCATCTTTGATAGTTACTACTGTTGCCAGAGAAGTTTGATGCTGTAGCATCTGAGGATGCCCATACAGCAGCCATTGCTTGACACTTAGAGTTTTTATATTCACAATAAACTTGATATGGATTACCACTATTGACAGTTGATTCTTGAATATAAACTACACCGCCTTCTTTTCCTCCAGTCTGAGTCTGTGTCCACGCTAACATATCAGCATCGGACGTAATTGGATTACTTTCAGATCCTATAGGTGATGCAGCTGCATATGCGTGTTTTGCTGTTCCAATAACTGGCATAAATAAATCCTTTTAATGACTATGAGTAGCAAATCCAAATGCTCTGTATACTGCAGCATCCTTTACAATTAGTATAGTAACAACAGATATATAATTGGTTGTAGTAATGCTTGTAGTACTACCAGTACCAGCTTTATTACCAGACCATCTAAGATCTTGTGCAGATGCACCATTTATGGAAATTGAATCAGCAATAGTTCTTGCAGCAGAACAAGAAAGATAAAGTTGAAGTGTTGTAACTCGATTATTAGAAGAGTCAACACCAGTTACATTGATTTGAGTTATGTTTACATCAGCAATACCACAAAAACATGTAGACTGAGAACAATCAAACGAAGGTGTAGCTCCAAGGTTGCTACTAAAATTACCAGCAAGTTCTTCAGAAATTCCACCAAGAAGTTCAAGTCTAGAAGCTGCAGCACTACTAACTCCACTATCTTTTCCTCTTAATCTTAAACAAACATTACTACTATCTTCAGTAGTGATATCATTCGCAACAGTAAAGTCAATAAGTGTTGGAGCATTCATTGACGAAGTACCAGCACCAAATCTTAATGAGGCATCTGAACCATTGTTACTGTAAAATAAAAAATTTGTTGGTCTTTCAACATTGGCATAAGGAACGAATCCAAGTCTTGCTTCTTTAGAAGTATTGTTTGTTAAACCATATTGATTTCCATTACCGCTATCAGCACCCAATAACATTGTCAGATAAGGAGCAGAGCTATATCCAGCACCAGAAGCAATAACTGCTAATCTACATTTTGTAGGTTGTGCATTAGATCCATCTCCACCTGTTAAAGCACCAGAAGTACCAAGTTGTACTTGTTGGGCACTTGTATCGGCAAAAAGTGAAGCAGTAGCTGCAGTAATACCGAGAGTAGTATCCGATGCGACTGTAAGTGTAGTATCTGCTACTACTGCACCAGTACTTGTTACAGAACCAAATGAGGAGACACCAGCAACAATCCCAACATTAGTTAAACTTAAATCACCAGTTGATGCACCTGTAAAACTTCCAGTTGCAAACTTCCATTTATCTGTGCTTTCATCCCATATTACACCAGCATTATCACTACTACCTCTTTCTACTACAATTCCAGCATCACCTGATGGTGTACCAGAAGTACCGTTTCCTAATTCTATTATTTTGTCAGTTATAACTGTGTTAGTTGTGGATATTGTTGTCGTTGTTCCTTGAACTGTTAAATTGCCGCCGACAGTCAAATTTTTTCCAGTCGGAATCGTGGCGCCTTCTGACAATTCAACAGCGCCAGATCCTACTCGATTCTTAATGTAATCTACTTTTAATGTGGACATGAGAGGTCAGACTTTTTTACTATTTAGTGGTTTTAATTAGTTGCTTTCGCAAGATGTGATGGTGTATCAGCGAATGCTGCATAGATGAATAAATTATTAGGATTATGTTGTTCAGAACCGTTAGTACGAATTTTAAATCCAGTTGAAAGAAAATCAATAGCATATCCAGCATCATCTTGCTCAGCTTGACTACTTGCTTCAGCATTCCAACGAAGAACTTTTTGTCTAGGATTTTGAGGACTTCTAAATTTATCTCGAATACTCCAATCATTGGCAGCACCGATAGCCTTTATTAATACAAAAGCTGGTTTGAATCCTAGATATATAAAATCTGATGGCTCATTTCCACTTCCAATAGTACCATCACCAGCATTAGATAGATATCGACCAAAAGAAGAATAGCCTGGAACTGAGTGCCAACAGTATGCAATCATCTCAGCAGAATTTGCATTGGTAAAATTATGCAAAAGATTTATATTTGTTGAATCAGGAGCTGGATAAGATACACTTCGAGGTGTAGCAGTCGTAAATATCAAAGTATTTGCAGTGCTAGTTGGAGTTCCATCATATCCTATCATTTCATGATAGATATCCCAATTCCATGTATCATCTAATCTTTTTGTAATTACAAATTCTGGCTGTTTACTTAATCCATGAGTAATGTTACCACCACTATTTGAAGATCCAGTCCATCTTAAGATAGAAAAACCAGCATCTGTATCTCGAAGACCAGAAGCAGATGTAATACCAGTTCCAGTCGGAGTAAATGTTTCATCAGCTCTCCAACACCAAGCTATTAGAGGTACACCATTTTCGTTAATAGTGGTATTCGTATCCTGAGTAAATCCATCATTATCAAATGATGCAATATAATTTGAATCATTTGCCGCATTTGTATTATTACTTCTTACAGATTCATATGAATTTCCACTAGTTCCTCTTAAACGATCAGACCAAACATTTGCACCAGAAGTTCCAGTACGTTTTTTCCAAATTAATAGTGCTGGTTTAAATCCAAGTCCAGTAAATGATCTACCAGTTCCGCCATTTCCAGTCCATGTAAGGGCACTAAATTTAGTAGATCCATCTGCAATAGGTGGTGTATGAACTGTTTGCCAGTTTTTATCACATAAAGCAAGATATCCTGTAGGTGGTTTATACATGAACTTACCATAACCATTCTCATCACAATAGTTAGCATCTCGATTGACTTGATGAGAAGATCCACCAAAATTATATTGTACATGATCGTGAGAACTGCTTCCAGTTTCCATTTGAATACATGGAGCCCACATTTGATTTGATCTACCAATCGAACTATCGCTTCTTTGAAAAGTTTGATGACCATTTACATAATATGTAACCTGTCCATTATCAAAATCATACGCTAATCCCATTACTTTTACATTCTGGGTATCTGATTTTAAAGAACATATCTTGTTTGAATTTCTTCCTGATTGAGGATCTTGAGTTAAACTATCATTTTTAGAAAGAATAGCTATACCTGTGTTTGTAGGTGTATCAAATTGTTGATTATTTGCAGCAAATCTATCATTAGTACCATCAAATCCAATTCTAGCTCCAACAGAAGCACTATAAGGATTCCAACTCTGTTCAAATCCGATATCTAATGATCCTACTTTTCGGAAATCAGTTGTTGCCCAACCTATGCCAAGGCCGCCACTAGCTCCTACCCAATCTCCAATATTATTTTGTCCATCAATCACTTCAAAATACCATTTTCCTTTGGTAACACCAATATTACCAACCGCAGAACATTTACTACTATTTGGCCATCCTCCTGAGAATCCACTTGCATGACTAAGTATACTATATACTTGACCTGTTTGCTCAGAAGCTCCAACCGCACTTAGTTGACAGAAATTATTGTCTGGAATATCTTTACTTGTAGCATTACCAGGCAAGAAATTATAATCATTAAAACCATTATTTGATACTGTGTCACTTGTAGACATATCAGTTCCAACAACTTCAACATCAGGATCTAATAAAGATACAACTTGACCTGTAATGTTAAGTGAGTTTGATCCAGTTGTAGTATAAGTTGTTTTAGAACCTATGTTGCCAGGCGTAAAGTTAGAAGTATATAAACATTGATTGTTTACACATCTAAATTGATCAATTGCTCCTTGGAAGTTTGCTGCCTGAAAGGCGGTATCTGTAAATGCAGTACTGATACTAGTGGTAGTGCAACCTATAGTTGTTGGGTAATTTGCTCTCACATTTAAGGATGTTGTTGCAGCACTCGATATACTTGGATTATTATTATGTTTAAATAAATTTCCATCTAAGAATTGATACCAATCATTACCACTTCTTGTAATTGCATAATGATGCCATTTACCATCACCATCTATCGCATCAGGGGCGCTATATGATCCAGTATTACCAGCAATTGGGAACTCAGAACTACCACCCATCCAAAGAAATGGAACGCCTCGTTTAGCGTTATATGATGAAGCATCATTAGTACTATCAACTGCACAAATAATTTGAAATGAGTTTCTATTATTTCCACCACATAAATCAAAAATTCTTGGATAACCTCCACTACTAATAGACATATAACTTTTAAACCAAAATTCGATAGTAAAATCTCCATTACATACGTTTTCAAATTGAGCACCTTGAGTACTACCAGCAAATCCAACTCTATCCTCTACTAAAACTCCTTGTTTACCAGATGTCTTAGTATAACTTCCTCCACTATAAGTGCCAGCATATTCTAAAGCTTCTCCAAATGCAATTGATGACTTACCCCATTTAGAATCACCAATTAATCGAGGGTAACTATCTCCAGTTTCACTTACTGCAACCCAACGTGGTCTCCAATTTGCATCAATACCTGATGCTATTGTACCTTTATCATTTAATAACTCACCCATCATGGATTGTGGTAGAGATAATAAATGAGTTACAGTACCAGTTATAGAAGCAGTACTTGAACCACCATTAACAGTAAAGTTTGCTGGATCTGTAATATCTCCAGGCGTAAATATTTGAGCACCAACAGTTGTAGAACTAGTAGTATAAAGTGTCTGACCAGAAACGATTCTTAAACTATCAATCATAACACCAGCAGAAGAGTTATTATATCCACCAGTGGCATTATCACTCTCATTAAACAATGCCATAACGGAATCATCTTCAATAGCATTATCACTATTAGCAATAACTCCTATATACTTACCATTTTGAAAATACTTATAATTAGTTCCATCCCATACTAAAGCAAAATGTTCCCAATCATGATTATATGCACTATGAGTACTATCTTGAATAGCTCCACTAGTTCCAGTAGGAGGTTGAACATATGTATCCCATCCATTAGACATACCATTATTTTCTCTTAAGAGTAAACGATTAGTTCCATCAGCTTTGTTGATATTAAACCAAACGCCTGCACCATCATAAGAATTATATCTACGATCTGATTTCTTAATCCATGCTTCGATTGTCCATGAACTTGCTGCAGCTAAAACAGTTAGTCCTTGATCACTACCATTAATTAAACCAGTTTCAGAGTTTAAACGATTCATTCCACCGCCAGCACTACCATTTAATTCCTCACCAAAAGCTGACGGACAATATAAAGCAGATCCAGAATATTTTACATCATTACTTTCTGGTTGAATTTTAGATGTGATATAACCATCATTTGCAGAACTATCAGACTTTCTATTATAACATAACATATTATATCCTCTTTTCCAAGGATATTGAGCAAAATTATGAGTTGATCCATAACTTTCGACAGATGGATCCATTTTTAAGAAGTACCCATTTGTACCAAATCCACCAGCAGCTGCAACAGCAGTTCTTATATCAACTGGTCTCTTATATGTCCAAGTGCCACCAGATGTCTGGCCAAAAGTTGTTGCAGGCAATTGTAATCCATTTACATAAATTGATTGTGCAATACTATAGTTTACATCACCACTACCAGCATCATCCCATGATGAATATCCAATAGTTATCAGTTCATTTGCACCACCAAATCCTAAATCACCCGAAGTTAAACCTTTATTTGTAAAATTAGCAGTACTTAATAAGTTTCCATTTACATAAACTTTATACTTATCATTTGTAGAAGACTGATCTTGGTCTATAGCAACAACTAAATGAAACCATGCAGTCGTATCTGAAAATATTGAATCAGTTGTAAAAATATAAGAAGTTGTACTTATTGCCCATAGTTTATTTTCTCTAAATCTAAAATCAAATCTTTGTGTAGTTACAGAACTCTCAGCATTTCGATGTCCTAAGAAATATTGAGCAGCAGTAGTATATTGTAGATCATGCCTTTTTATCCAAAAAGAATACGTTGCTTTTCTTCTATTTGCACCACTGGTGTTATTGCATTGTCGTGATAAAAGATTTGCCATTTATTTAACCGTTGAATAGTGATGATGAACCCATTACATAAATGTCTCTGTTTGTAATAGTAAATGCTCGAGCTGTAGTTTGACTTTCATTATCAGTCGCAGTTACAGTAAAGTTAGTATTTGTATCTGTACTTACTTGTGGTAAAGTTCCAGAAATTACGCCAGTAGAAGCATTTAGGCTTAGTCCACTTGGTAAACTACCAGTGGTTACAGCATAAGTTATAGCACCACCATCAGAGTCAGTAGCAGCGAGAGTAAAGTTCACAGTTGTACCTTCATTTTGATCAACTATTGTTCCAGCAGAAGTTGTCCAAACAGGAACGCCACTCGCAGTAATAAAATCACCGATTGTAACAGTACCACCATCAGGGTTATTAAGTTTTAAGTCATATGCACCTGGCCCTTTAGAAGAAACATTTGGAGTTACAAATGTCATTGTAGTGGTATTTGTAAAAGCTTCAGATGTTGCAGCAAATTCAGTGCCATCAGAAGCAATTAAAATTATAGAGGGTACAGAAGAAAAATTTCCACCAGTTACAGTTACAGTTTCTCCACCACCTGGCACAAATACACTCAAACCACCAGCAATTGCAATAGATGATATAGTTGGTGCCACAATACCAACAGATGCCCATCCAGTACCATTATGAATTTCAAGATTAGAATTTGTGGTATTGAATCTCATATATCCAGCAGCTGGACTAGTTGGTCTTTGAGCTTCAGTACCAGTTGCCACTCTAAAAAATGAAGTACTATCAAGATATAATCCAGTTGTTTTATTTGCTGGACTCTCTTCATTATTTACAGAAACACCTGTGAGTTTTACAGTACGATGAACTTGAGTATTACCAGTACCACTAACTTCTCCATATATTTCTAAACCTCCACTATTAGGAATACGAACTCTTGGTTTTGCTTCAGTCCAGACTGGAGGGGCAGATCCAGCAGGAGCGGTTGCTGTTGTCTCAAAAACAATACCACCATGAGTTGAACCAGACGACCCACAAGAGAGTATTAAAGCATTATCATTATTGACAGTGGGAGAGTACCAGTAACTACCATAATTACCTAATCTAATTGCAGCATATTCATAATTAGATCCATCTATCGCAAGTAATAATCTTGCTTCTTTATCCTCAGTACCAACATTTGAAGCATCTCCTTGAATTTTTAATTGACCATGGCCAGTACTAAAAATTTGCAACTGAACGTCAGTATCACAATTCATCACTGCGTTACTAGTATTATTTCCTAACGCCATGTTAGGTCTTACATCATTAACTAATTGTGCTTTGGTTTGACTCATTTCAGTCTATTACCCTTCCGAAGTATTTATCTCCCAAGCCTGGCTAGATTTATTCCACGAATAATTCTTGCCATCACTTGGATATGCTGTTGGTGGTTGCCACTGACCATTGTTATCTAATGTCCATGTGGTATCAGGTGCTTCTGTATAGAAAACATCTTTAGTCTTATCATATTTCATTCCAGTACCAGCAAAGTTACCTCTTTTACCGCCATTTGGATATGTTTGAACCCAATCTTCATGATCTCCTACTGATCCAGAGGCAATGAAATTAAATTCAGCAATAATTACCTCAGTTACGGTGTTATTTTGATCAATTTTTGCGAAATAATGCATTTTAATAACCTCTATATTAAAAATCTAATAACTACAAGACCGCCACCACCCGATCCGCCTTGTCCTTGATGAGAGTTATTGGCATCAGCAGCAGCACCGCCTCCACCACCAAAGGAACCTCCGCCTCCTCCAGCATTTTTTCTAGAAGTTCCATCTTGACCTCTGGAACCACCACTAGGGCCTGCTCCATCAGTTGCAGAAGAGTCAACATCCCCTCCATTACCACCAGAATGTAAACCAGTACCACCTTGAGCTAAGTTTGAAGTGTTTTGTCCATCACCATCAGCGCCACCGCCACCTCCTCCACCAGTGAAGTAAGTAGCATTTCCATTACCACCTTCTCCAGAAGGACCCGTATTTGATGCGTCAGCCAAATTATCACTGCCGCCTCCGCCACCAGCTCCTCCATTTGTTCCATTATCACCATCTGTAGCATTAGGACCGTTTCCAGAACCATCCATACCACCAGAATTACCTCCTTTACCACCAGTACCATATACAGATGTAATATTAGTACCATCTCTTATAGCAACACTTGTGTAACTTGTACCTCCACCAATTGTTCCTGTGCCTCCATTAGCTCCTGTTTGAACATTATATCCAGAACCACCACCATTTCCAGTTGTGGTAGCAAGACCTCCTCCTCCACCAGTTGCTTGGAATGTAACACCAGAGATTGTAACTGAAGATGTTCCACCAGCACCACCAGCTGGTGCATCACCACCATTACCTCCAGCAGCAATTGAACCAGTTCCACCAGAACCAACTGTAACTGAGAAAGATCCCGATGGTATTTCAATACTACCATAGGCCATTCCACCGCCTGCACCACCAGTAGATCCAGAGTTAGCACCGCCTCCGCCGCCTCCTCCGCCGCCACCAATTACAAATATTTCAGCGACTTGAGGAGATCCAGTATTATTAAATGTTCCACTACTTCTAAATTCTACAGTTCTTTTTCCACCAGCGGTTGATGTAGCATCTCCACTTGTAGTTTCAATTTGAGCTACAGCACCCAAATTATTCCAATTAGTTCCATTACTATATTCTAATTTAGTTGTATCAGTATTATATCTTAGTTGTCCAGAAGTACCAGCTGTACTTGGTCTTTGAGCAGTAGTTCCATTTGGAACTCGAATTGCAGTATTTACAGAACCCATATCAAAATGACAATCAGGTACTAAATTATTACCCATTGCAATTCTTCCATTATATCTCATTGTCATCTGACGAGTCATAGTATGAGGTAATGTACCTACATTCTGTACAGTTTCCCAACCAATTGATGTTGATCCATCATTAACTTTATCTCGATATCCACCAATTCTTGCACAATATCCACCGAAAGGAACAGTTGTAGCAGGACCTCCACCTGCTTCACCTCTTGAGATAGAACCTTTCCAAGCAATCCAAGCAGGATCATTTGAATTATTTTCGTTATTATTATGATTAGATTGTAATTGAATATAATGTCTACCTTTTGCTAATTGGGCAGCTGCAACAGTAGGTCCTGAATTATTACCTTGATCAACATCACCATATTTTTCTGCGGGACCAAATTCAGTTGGAAGACCTACAGTATTTTGATCATATGCTAAACTTAATGAAGTTGTATCTCCAACAGCTACAGAAGTACTATCGGCTCCAGCATCGAGATGAAAATCTAATTGTCCTCTACCATTAGTTGTAGTTCTTTTAAAATTAATTAAACCTTTTCTATAAGTAGTGAATGGCATTACTTGCTCTGAACTCACTCTAAAAAATATTCCTCTATTTCCACTATCATTTGTTGTATGTTGATTTAGTACTAAATCTCCATCACTATTGTGTAAATTATATGTAAAATGTGTATGAGGAATTGCTCCATTTAATGTACCAGTATAGGTTAAACCAGTTCCTAAAGCAATACCATGATTACCAACGATAATAGCACCTCTTTTGACAGCTGAAGTGCTTGAAGATCTTAATGGATATTCTGCATATGTTCCAGAATCCGTATTAGCGGTCATATGATGTGCCAAATATGGAACAGCACTACTGTAAATCATACCTAAATTGGTTCCAGATCCAGTTGCAGTTGTTCTTCTTATAATATCACCAGCGTTAAAACTATCAATACTAATTCCAGCATTACCTGAGCCTGGAGAAGGTAATGAAAGAAATGATGTTCTTGTCGTTCCAGCTACTTCTAATCTATGAGATGGAGCGGAAGTGTTTATGCCAAGATTTCCACTTTTTGCAGTTAAGATTCTTGCTCCACTAACAGATATTGCTACTTCATCATTATCTCCGAGTAAACCTGTATTTGCCGTACCAAAATTTATCGCAGGCGCAGAAATTGTTCCTGTTCCTACGGATAATCCAGAACTGGTCGTTAAATCTACAAAACCAGATTGTACCTTTGTAAAGGCCATACTTGATATAAACTTTTATTTTTATTTATATGAGATATTACCCTGTCTATTTTTATAATCCATTCCAGAATGTGTCTGATGGTGTTTGCATATTTCTTGAGATAACATATAAACCAACATTACATAGAAACCAAAAAAGATTAGTTACCCATGCCTGTCTCCAACAATACCTTCTATTTGTTTGAACAATGAACATATTTCGTTCGTTCATTGATGAATCAACAGATAAAGGCCTAAACTTAAGAACTTGTTCTATTATCAATGAGATAACAAAACCAATTGCAAAAACGTAAAATAACAGATTTAATAAACCTGCCATTGAAAATAAAAAACTAATCATCATGTTCATCCCATTGATCTGTAAGACCTTTGTTGTTAAAAAATGCTCTGTATACACCAAACCCAGATAGTAGAACTAATATTACTAACATCGAAATGCCAAAGGTTACATTTGGATCAGCAGTATAGTGAGGTATAAGGGCGTTACATTTAGTCCATGTGCCAGGCAATGTGTATACAGGTGGACAAGATAATAAAATCATTTTTAATCCTTAATTATAAAATGTTTTTTGATCACTGTGACTTGATCTTCATACTTTGCAATCATGTTGAGTTCTTCTTCAATTGCTTCCATAACATTTGAATGCTCACCAATACCAACAGGGTTGGTTAAGTAAACTTCTACATTCATTTT
>CENX01021806.1_pt1 | contig 26851 bp, 20 predicted proteins | sample 361321 | NCBI WGS metagenome assembly CENX01 (sample SAMEA2619678, study PRJEB7988) | marine metagenome | isolation source: saline water (ENVO:00002010), including | reverse complement strand
GAAGCTGGAAACGGATTTTGGGATAGAACTGAGGCTGAATTAGATACCATGGCTGCAACTGTAAAGGCCGCTACAGGACTTTAAAAAATAGTAAAACATACGCTATAATATTTCTTTGTTTAATAAAATGATGATAAATAAAATGTCTATTTAGTTTTGAAAAAAAAACTTCAGATATTATATTTGTCATCATTTATTTAGATTAATTAAAAATAAATAAAAAGATATTTTGATGAAAAAAAAGATATTTCTAACAGCCTTTATGATAATATATTTATCATGCTCAAAAAGCTCGGACGATTCAAACATTTACCAGAGTATAACTCAAAACCAAACAACTCCCCCAACAACAACCAACTCATCAAATACAAATGCCTCTGGTTCATCATCTACTTCAACAGAAGCTTCTTTTGATAGAAGTGCAATGCTTGTCTTTTGGGCTGATCAAATAATTATCCCTGCATATAAAAAATTTAAAGAAGATTTTGAGTCTTTAAACACATCTATAGAAAACTTCGTTTCTGATGTAAGCGAAGAAAATTTTGATCTAGTAAAAGATAATTGGATAAAAGCATATAAATCCTGGCAACATGTCGAAATGTTTGATATAGGCAAATCAGAAGAAATCTATTATGCATCTCGGATGAATATTTATCCCGTTAATATTGAAAGAACTGATTTAAATATATCTAACAGGGTTGATGATATTGAAAACCCTAATAATTACAGCTCACAAGGGTTTCCAACTCTAGACTATCTTCTCCATGGTATTGCATCAAGTGATAGTGAAATCTTAAATATATACCTCACAGCTAATGACACATTTGAAATCAATAATCACCTAAAATATCTCAAACTTGTCTCAAACCAAATGTTAGAATTAACTAATTCAGTTATTGATGATTGGGATAACTCTTATAGAGACACATTCATCTCATCTACAGAAAATACTGCAACATCGAGTATTAATATGATGACAAATGACTTTATTTACTATTACGAGAAAAGATTTAGAGCAAATAAAATAGGTATACCGGCAGGTGTTTTCTCCGGTGGCACTCTTCCTGATCGTGTTGAAGGCTATTACAAAAGATCTGTATCTAAGACTTTAGCCACTGAAGCCTTAAATGCAATTACAAAATTTTTCGATGGAGTAGCTTTTGATAACAATAGTTCTCAAATAGGTCCTAGCTTCAGTGACTATGTTGACTTCCTTGAGACAAAAAAAAATGATACGCCCCTGGGAGATTTAATAACTGATCAATTCGAAATTTCAAAGACAGCAATTGGTGAATTAAATGATGATTTCACTTTACAACTCGATGAGAATAAATTAAAGATGCTCGAAGCATATGATAAAATCCAAGCTGCTGTTGTATTAATGAAGGTTGACATGCTACAAGCATTGAATATAAATGTTGACTATGTAGATGCTGACGGTGACTAGAAAAATTTAAAATATATATATTTATTGCTAAGTCCAAATTTTAATAATTCTATTCTATCAAAGATTATTTAAAAAATAGATATGTTGATCCAGCTCCCTTGGCTGTATTTAGAATTTCATTCGGTATTCTGATGCTTTTTAGCATGATTAGGTTTTGGTATAATGGGTGGATCAAGACTTTATACATAGAGCCTAAATTTCATTTTACATATTATGGTTTTAGTTGGGTTAAAGTTTTGGGTGAGTACACATATATGATTTTTATAATATGCTCTTTGGCATCGCTATTTATTGCTCTGGGCTACAAATATAAATACTCGATTATTGTCTTCTTCCTTTCCTTCACCTACATTGAGTTAATGGATAAAACAACATATTTAAATCACTATTATTTTATAAGCTCTATAAGCTTTTTAATGTGTTTTTTGCCCTTAAACTCAATTTATTCTATTGACTCTAACTTAGGTAAAAAATACAATAGGGTACCTAAATGGACTGTTGACAGTATAAAACTTTTAATATGCATTGTATATTTTTATGCAGGGTTGGCTAAACTCAACTCTGATTGGCTTATCGAAGCAATGCCTCTTTCAATATGGCTTCCATCTAAATATGATTTACCATTTATTGGGGAAAACTTAATGCAAAAACAATGGGTGCATTACTTGATGAGTTGGGGAGGTATGTTTTATGACTTGATGATCCCTTTTTTATTACTTTACAAAAGAACTAGAATTATCGCATTTCTCCTGGTTGTTTTTTTCCATCTATTTACTGCAGTTTTATTTCCAATTGGCATGTTTCCATATATTATGATAGTTGGTTCATTAATATTTTTTGATAACAAAACACAGCACAAAATTTTAAATATTTATAAAAATTTAATCAAATACATTTTGAAAATATTCTCTTATGTTCAGAAAAAATCTAATACTAAAATTTATTCAAGCAGTCCCAAATCAAATAAATATAGTCTTATAATTGTTGGTATTTTTTTTACACTACAATTAATAATCCCATTAAGATATGTATTTTATCCCGGTGAACTTTTTTGGAATGAAGAGGGCTACAGATTCTCCTGGCGAGTTATGCTAATTGAAAAGAGAGGGTATTCAAACTTCAAAGTAGTAGATAGTATAAGTAAAAAATATTTTTATGTCCAAAATGATGATTTTCTTACCTCCTATCAAGAAAAACAAATGAGCTTCCAACCTGATTTTATTTTAGAATATGCACATTATCTTGGAGACCATTTTACTAGCCAAGGACATGAAAATGTTCAGGTTTTTGTTGATAGTTATGTTGCACTCAATGGAAGGTCAAGTAAAAGATTTATTGATTCAAGCGTCGATTTATACAGCAAAAAAGAATCCTTCAGACATAAGAGTTGGATAATACCATTAAGTGATGATATCAAGGGATTTTAAAGTTATATTTTTATTAATTCTGTTTAAATGTCAAATTGGATATTCACAGAATCTAATCAAAATCAAAATAAATACAGATAATAAGGAGTTCACTGATGAGCCTGTTGAAGTCTATGATAAAAATACTGGTTTTATAAAAACAGTGGGTATAGGTGAATCTTTCGAAATAAAAAGAGAAAATAGTGACCCAGTATCACTTATTTTTATTTCAATTAATTATCCTGTAGTTGAAAAGACTATAAATCCACTGTCAACAAATGAAATTATAATTAATCTTCCATCAAGAACTCAAAAGCTTTCGGAGGTTGTTGTAAATGCAAGAAAAAAAAGAGTTTTTGAGCTTCGTAGATTAAAAGACTTTGAGGGAACATCAATTTACTCGGGGAAAAAATCAGAGGTAATAAGTATAAATGAATCAATGGCAAATTTGGCGATAAATAATGCAAGACAAATTTACAGTCAAGTAGTAGGTTTAAATATTTTTCAAAATGATGATGCGGGATTACAATTAAATATTGGTGGAAGAGGACTTGATCCAAACAGAACTTCAAATTTTAATACACGTCAAAATGGATATGATATTAGTGCTGATGTTTTGGGTTACCCAGAAAGTTATTACAGTCCCCCAGCCGAAGCTGTTGATGAAATACAAATATTGAGAGGTGCAGCATCTTTGCAATATGGGACTCAGTTTGGAGGATTAGTTAATTTTATTTTAAAAAAACCTAATAATTACAAACCGTTTGAAATTATTACCCGAAACACACTTGGATCATATGGACTTTTTACAAATTTTACAAGCATTAGTCTTAATAAAAAAAAAAATAAGACCTATGCTTTTTTTAATTATAAATCAGGAGATGGATTCAGAGAAAACTCAGAATTTAATTCCTTTAACTTCTATCTAATAAATCAATATCGAATAAACGAAAAATCTATAGTTAGCGGCGAAATAACTTATTTAAATTATCTGGCTAAACAGGGAGGAGGGTTAACAGATGAAATGTTCAATGAAAATCCATATCAAAGTAATAGATCAAGAAATTGGTTTGAAATTGACTGGTTATTATATAGCATTCAATACAAGCATAATTTTTCTGAAAACTCTATTTTATCAGCAAATTTTTTTGGTTTAAATGCTAAAAGAAATGCTCTTGGTTTTAGAACTAACCGAGTAAGTCAGGTAGACTCTTTTGAAGAAAGGGATCTGATAAAGGGTGACTTTAACAACTATGGATTAGAGATCCGACTACTAAATAAATATAAAATTAGAAATAAAGATGCAACATGGGTAATTGGAACAAAATATTACAATTCAAATACTACATCAATACAAGGCCCTGGGTCGAATAAATCCGATGCAGACTTTAATCTAAGAACAATAGAATTCCCGTTTTATAATTTTCAATCAGACTACATCTATCCAAATAAAAACTTTGCTCTATTTGCAGAAAACATCTTCTACATAAATGAAAAAATATCCTTAACACCCGGATTAAGATATGAGTATATTAAAACTGAAAGTCAGGGTAGTTATAAAAAAACAAACAGAGACGCTGCAGGAAATGTAATATTTGACGACACAATTGAGAATAATGAAACTAGAAAAAGAAATTTTATTCTATTAGGATTAGGAGCAAGTTATAAATTCTTAAATGGTCAAGAATTTTATTTAAACGTATCTGAAAACTATCGTTCTGTTACATTTGCTGATATAAGTATTTTTAATCCTGCATTCTCAATAAACCCAAACATATCTGATGAAACAGGTTTTACTTTCGATATCGGATTTAGGGGTATTTTAAAAAACTATATATCATTTGATATAAGTTCTTTTTTATTGTCCTATAATAACAGAATCGGTTTTGTTCAGAGGGCATTTCAGGATGGTAGTGTTAAAACTGAAAGAGGAAATGTTGGAAATGCAAGAATACTTGGAATTGAATCATTAATTGACTTAAACCTAGGAAAAATATTATTTGAAAACAGCATAAATCATAGCTTCAATTACTTTATCAACTTATCATCAATAAATTCTAAATATACAAACTCAGAAGAACCAGGAGTTACAGGGAATATGGTGGAGTATGTTCCAAAATTAAATTTAAAAACAGGAAGCAAATATGGTTTTAAGAATTTTATGATTAATTTTCAATACACTTACCTATCTGATCAATTTACAGACTCATCAAACGCTACAGAAAGTAATTTAAGTGGAGTTATTGGCTTAATACCAGCTTATGATGTGTTCGATCTTTCAATTTCTTATTCATTAAATAGATTCAAAATTGAATCAGGATCTAATAATTTATTCAATAAAAGTTATTTCTCAAGAAGAGCAACCGGCTATCCCGGTCCGGGAATAATACCATCAGCACCAAGAACATTTTATTTTACGATCCAATATAAATTTTAGTGAAAAATAATATGAATTGTTATTAAACTAATTAGAATTATTAATCCAAAATTTCGAATATTTTTTGTGCCAAAAACAATTAATTTATTATGTGAAATAAAACTTTTAATATTAAATACAAAAGAAATAGTCAATCCTATTATTATTGAAAAGAAAGCTCTCAAAAAGTAATTTATTTCGGGGAAATAATATTGTATAAAAATATTAATTGGTAGTGTTAAAATAAATCCAATAAAAACATACTTTAGCTTAGGTTTGATTAAAATTAAAGCAGAACAAATTAAGACAACAATTCCACAATTGATATAATACCTTATTTCATTCAACTTATGGGTAAAAGCCAAAGATGGGTTATCAAATTTTATGTATAAAAGAATAAGACCCATCGTTAATGCAGAAATTAAGCTTATGAATATTGCTTTTCTTCCAGATTGGATTTTTTGATAATCATTTGAATTTTTATTTATATAAACTGAATATATGTCGATGGACCACAGGGTTGCTATAGAATTAAATGTAGAATCCACAGTACTCATTAAAGAAGCAAAAAGTGCGCAGAGTATTATCCCTTTTAATCCTGTTGGTAAAAAATTATTTACAAGGTAGGGAAATGCCATATCTGGATCAGTAAGTGGTTGATCAAGTATATTAAATAATGCAATCCCAGGGATGACAACTATAATTGCCATGAAATATTTTAAAAGACCACCCACTAACAATCCTGTTTGAGCATGATTTATATTTTTGGCAGCAATTGATCTTTGCATAATTGTCTGGTTTGCACACCAATAGTTTATATTTAAGAAAAATAATCCAAACATATGTGTCCATGGTAATGTATTATGATTAGCAGGTAAATGTAACCTCATTTTCTCTGGAGATTGAAGGTATAATTCGTTCCATCCCCCCAAATGATAAAGAGATATAAATAAAACAATTATTCCACCCATTAGAAGTATAAAAAATTGAATAATATCTGTTTTTACAACAGCACTTAGACCCCCAAAATATGTGTAAAAAGCAGAAAAAATACCTAATACTATAATTAAAATTGCTATTCTTGATGTTCTTTCCTTACTTATAAAACTTAACAAATCACCAAAAACAACATCGGCTGCATATGCTCCCCAAAATAGAGCAGCTCCAAGGGTAATTGTAGAGAACAAAACAATATTTGTTATAGAATAACATAACGCTAGATTTTTTCCCAATTTAATCTTAATAAACTCTGATATTGTTGTTATTTTGTGTTTTAAAAAAATGGGGACAAAAATAAATGTAGCTAATAATATTCCTTGAACTGCATTAATTTCCAAACTTGCCTGAGCTAATCCAAATAAATATGCTGAACCCATCATTCCAAGAAATTGATATCCTTGAACATTTGTAGCAATTGTTGATAAAGCAATTGAAGGCCATTTTAATTTTCTTCCACTCAAAAAATAATCTTCACTGCTTAAATTTTTATATTTATTTCCTTTTAGTGCAATAATAAATATTAACAAAAAATATCCAAAAACAATTACTAGATCAATCATCAATTTCTTTTACCCAATCCAAGAGGAGACATGGGTGAAGTTTTTGGTTTTCTTTTAAGTATATCTGGTAGAGAAATATTATCAATTCTTGGTAAAACATATTTAGCAAAATAATCAATCTCTTTATCATGTGGGTATCCAGATAAAATAAATGATTTAATTCCAATTTTCATATACTCCTTAAGTTTACAATATACTTGATCAGGGTTACCAACTATCGCAGCTCCACAACCTGATCTAGCAATTCCAATCCCTGTCCATAAGTTTTCTTCAACAAAATATTCATCATCAGCATTATTTCTTAAATCAACCTGAAGAGAAACACCAAGAGATTTGGAGTCCAACGCCCTATCTCTAATCTCATTTCCTTTTTTAAAATCAATTTTAGAAATAATTTTTTTTGCGTAGGCTCTGGCTTCAGATTCAGTTTCCCTTACTATTACGTGAACTCTTAGACCGAACTGAATAGATCGTTTGTAATTATTTGCTTTTAATTTTAAATTTTCTATTTGTGTTTTTAATTTATTAATTGTGTCAGGCCACATTAAATAAACATCACAATATTTTGCGCATAGATCAACGCCAAATGTTGAGTATCCGCCAAAATAAAGCAATGGGCCTCCATTTTGTTGATAAGTCTTAACTGGCTCAGTTGGAAGCTCAATTGAATAGAATTCTCCTTTGAAATTTATATGATCTTTAGTCCAGCCTTGCTTTAAAATTTGGATGACTTCGTCAGATCTTTTATAGCGTAATTCTGATGATAAAGATGTTCCCGGTAAATCAGATGAAATAATATTTAAAGTCAATCTACCTTCCAAAATATGGTCTAGAGTTGCAATTGCTCTTCCAAGCATTGGCGGGTGAATCTCGCCACATCTGATTGCAGTTAGTAAATTGATATTCTTAGTTGATGAAGCAATTGCTGAGGCAAATGTCATTGTATCCTGTCCAACCTGATATGAGGATGGGCATAATATATTATTATAACCAAGTTTATCAGCTCTTTTGACAATATTAGATGTATTTTTCCAGTTACTTTTATAAACTGGATCATGCAAGCCAATAAACTCATCATCCCCATTACACAAGGGAGCAAACCAAGATACTTCAGCTTTATTAGGGTTATTTATATTCAAAATATTTATTAGTTTATTTTATTGAAGTGCCTTTTTGTATTCAATTAAACACCTTTCCCTTGCAAACTTATGATCTACTATGGGTGAAATATATTTTTTTGAATCTTTAAACTCTGGAACCCACTTTTTAATATATTTTAATTCTTTATCATATTTTTTGATTTGTTCATAAGGGTTAAATATCCTGAAGTATGGGGCTGCATCAACTCCGCAACCAGAAACCCACTGCCAATTTCCAATATTACTAGATTGTTCATAGTCCAATAGTTTTTTAGCAAAGTAGGCTTCTCCCCATCGCCAGTCAATCAAAAGATGTTTACATAGAAAACTTCCTGTTATCATTCTAACTCTATTATGCATAAATCCAGTTAGATTAAGCTCCCTCATCCCAGCATCAATTATTGGATATCCAGTTTCACCATTACACCATTTTTTAAATTCTATTTTATTGTTCCTCCACTGAATCTTATCATATTTGGGTTTAAAACTCTTTATCAAGGTATTAGGGAAATGCCATAAAATCTGCATAAAAAACTCTCTCCAGATCAATTCCTTTAGGTAGGTTTTATTATTTTCTTTATCTGCTGTGTTGACTAATTTTCTTATACTGATTAAACCAAACCTCAAATAAACCCCTACTCTACTTGTATTATCCATATATGGATAGTTTCTTGTGGCCTCATATTCTTTTATCAAGACTGAACTTAATTTATTTTTAGGGATTTTAATTTTTGATTTTGTAAAGCCAATATTTTCAAGATTAGGGTTAATAAATGTTATGGGGGATTTAAAATTATTAAGTAATTTATCCGATGGATAATAGGAATTTTCTTGATTCTCATATTTCTCAATCCATTTTTTTGAATATGGCGTATAAACCTTGTAAGGGGTACCATCGCCTTTTACGACATCACTTTTTTCAAATATTACTTGGTCTTTGTAAGTTTTAACCTCAATTTTATTTGATTTAAGAAATTCAATAATTTTTATATCTCTTTCAACACCGTAGGGTTCATAATCATGATTAAAAACTACCCTTTCAATAGGATATTTTTTAATTAAATCTTTAAACACATTAATTGGGGTTCCATGGAAAAATAATATTTTAGTATTAAGTTTTTTTAATTTCTTGTTTAAAAAACTTAAACTATCAAAAATGACTGTAATTCTAGGATCATTCTTATCAAGCTCATCAATGATATTTTTATCAAAAACAAAAACTGGAATTACACAATTTGAGGAACTTAAAGCTCTGTAAAGACCAAGGTTGTCATCAAATCTCAAATCTCTCCTAAACCAAAAAATGGTATTACCTATCATCTATTTTAAAGTTAAAATAATCAAAAGGTAAAGCTAAAAGAATAAATTCAATTTAAAATCTTCTATTTAAATTTTAAATTGTTTTAGCAATAATTTCCTCTCGAGAGATAGTATATGAGGACATGATTTCATTATTTACAGATTCACTAGGTTCATTGTTAAACCTGTTTACAATATCAACAGATTTTCCACTATAATCAAAATCAGAATTTTTTATTGTCCATTTCATCATTTCTTTAATGATAGGAAAAGTATCAATTCCCTTATCGGTTAGATAATACCATTTAACTTTTTTATTTGATGGATTAATTTTAAACTCTATGTATTCGTCTTCCAACAAACTTTTTAGTCTGTTAGTTAATATATTTGATGCGATACCTTCACTACTAGTAAGAAAATCATTAAATGTTTTCTTTTTAAAAAAAATCATGTCTCTAATGATTAGCAAAGACCATTTATCACCAATATGGTCTAAACATCCAGCCAAAGCACACTTACTTCTTTGTTTCATTATTGAAAAATTTAGTTTAGTTTTATTTTAAAATTATGAAAAAAAAACAAAACAAGCTTTAATTCCTATAACATTAATTTAACGTTATATATTTATTTATAAAAATTCTAAATAACTAAAAAACAAATACATATAATGAAAATTGAAATTTGCTCAGATTCTTTAGAGTCAATATTAATAGCAAATAAAGTTGGTGCTAACTCCATTGAGCTTTGTTCTTGCATGACTGTGGGAGGAGTTACTCCTTCAAGTGCCTTAATAAAAAAAGCTGTAGAAATTTCCAAAATTCCTATTCATTGTTTAATAAGACCAAGAGAAGGACACTTTGTATATAATGATTATGAATTCAATACAATAATTAACGATATAAAAGATGCAAAAGAAAATGGTGTTAAAGGTATTGTTATTGGTGTTTTAACTGAGGATTTTAAAATTAATATTACTCAATTAGATAAAATAATTAAAGTATCAAAGGGTTTAAAAATAACTTTTCACAGGGCTTTTGACAGTATAGTAGATTCTAAAAAAGCAATTGATTTATTATCTAAAATTGGAGTAAACAGAATTTTATCATCAGGAAAAGCAAATAAAGCAGTTAATGGAATCAAAAATCTTATTGATTGGAAAAACTATGACTCAAAAATTTTAATCCAACCTGGAGGTGGAATTGATAAAAGTTCAGCACTTTTATTTAAAAATGAAGGTTTTGAATCAATTCATTTATCAGGGACCCGTGAGGAAAAATGGAACAGACCAATACCAAAATCAACTGATAATACTTTTATCAAACAAACTGTAAGAAGGCCTTCTTTTAAAAAAATGGAAGATATAATAGTAATTGCAAAAAATTAATCAAAACCATGAATCCCTTGAACAGTTGTATATTTCAATATTACTTTTTTATCAGGAAATATTTTTTTGTAAGCAGATTGAACTGCTAATGTTGCTTCATGAAAACCGCAAAGTATAAGCTTAAGTTTTCCAGGATAAGTATTTATGTCACCTATTGCGTATATACCCTCAATACTTGTTTGGTAATCTAAAGTATTATCAACTTTGATAGCATTGTTGGCAATTTCAAGGTTCCAATTAGCAATAGGACCTAATTTAGGTGATAATCCAAACAATGGAAACCAATTATCTAGCTTGACAGTTGATTCATTTCCATCTATATCCTTTATTGTAATAGTTTTTAATTTATCACTGCCAAATAAATTCATAACTTCTGAATTAGTGTATAGTTCAACTTTACCTTGATCTCTTAGCTCATACATTTTTGAAACAGAGTCTTTATGCGCTCTAAAATTAGTACTTCTATGAACTAATCCAACAGTATTTGATTTTTCAGCAAAATAATTTACCCAGTCTAGAGCAGAATCTCCACCTCCTGAAATAAATATCCTTTTTCCTATGTAATCCTTTGGTTCTTTGATTACATAATTAACACCTTTATTTTCAAAAAAATCAATATTTTGAATCTTTGGTTTTCTTGGTTCAAAACAACCAAGTCCCCCAGCAATAAAAATAATTTTAGCATTATGTTTAGTACCCATATTTGTAGTCACATCAAAACTTCCATCTGTTGATTTAGAAATTATCTCAGCCCTCTCTCCTAAAGTAAATCCAGGTTTAAATGGCTTAGCCTGCTCAAGTAGATCTCTTATTAGCTCTCCAGCTAAAATTGATGGTATACCTGGAATATCATAAATTGGCTTCTTAGGATAAATTTCTGATAATTGACCACCAGGAATTGGAATCGAATCAATTAAATGACACCTTAATTTCATTAATCCAGCCTCAAAGACAGCAAACAAACCGACCGGCCCTGCACCAATTATCAAAATATCAGTTTTAATCATAGATTTTTAAAAATATCACTTGCAAATATAAATCTATTAGCTATTAAAGTTCGAAAGTTTGACCAATTTTTGCAATATTAAATCCATTCGATAAGACCTTTAAAGTTATTTCGGATTGAGGGTCTAGCATTGGGTTAGTATGATTCATGTGAATGAAATATATTTTATTTTTATTAGTTAAGGAGAGATTGTCAAGATATTTCATCGTCTCTGAAACAAAAGGGTGAGGAATTTCATCAATTGGTCTATAACTTATCTCAGAATTGTCGTAAAAAGTACCATCGATAAACAATAAATCCAATTCATTTATAATATCTTTTAAAGAAAATTCCCATTTACTCCATTTATCAATGTCAGGAATAAAAAGAATTTTTTTATTTAGCCCCTGTATTAAATATCCTACTGTTTCAGAAAATTCGTCTCTATGGGGAACTAAAAGTGGTTTTATAGCTAAATTCTTTGAAATATGATGTGATTTACCATTAAAAATTTTGTTTACAATAATATTTGATTGATTTATTAATTGAGACCAAGGACTATTTTTGTTTAAAAAACTATACATTCTTGGCATGGTGAATACAGGAACTAAATCAGAGTTCATAGCTTCTTTTCCTAGAAACATTAATCCAGAATAATGACCTATGTGAGCATGAGTCAAGAAAATACCATTAAAATCATAATTATATCTATTCTTCATATAATTAAATTGACTGGGAAAATCTGGAGTTGCATCAAAAATGTAAAATTTTTTATTAGATGAATCAACTAGGCCTAAAGAAGAGACTTTATAATTACTGGATTTTGATTTATTAAAACAGCAAGAACTACTACAATTTATATGAGGTAAACCACCATCTTGAACTGTTCCTAAAACAATTATTTCAGTTTTATCTTGCGAAAACAAACAATTATAAAAAAAAAATGATGCTATGAGTAATATTTTTTTCATTTAATATTGCAAAGATTTAAAATAATTTCATTTTTTTACTTTTAAAATCATATTTAGTTGATTCTAAATATAATAACTAATCTTTATTTTGATTAAATTATTTATCTTACACAGAAATTCGTTGAAAATTACTACAACCAATGTTTGATGATTTTAAATATTTATTTGCTTACACAGTTCCATTAGCTACTTTTTTTTCAATTTTTTCTGATGGAATATTAACTTTTATAACACCTATCTACACATTTATTTTTATTCCCACTTTAGAGGCTATATTAAAAGAAAGGGAGACGAAAACAATTTATAGTGAGAAACAAATACAAAATAAATTAACCAATAAAATTTTTGATTATTTATTATACGGAAACATACCTATGGTTTTTATTTTATTAATATCTGGAATATACATATTATCAAATAATTCTTTAATGACTTATGAAGCAATTGGAATATCACTTTCGATAGGAATTCTTCTAGCAACAAATGCTATAAACGTTGCTCATGAATTAGGACACCGAAAATCGATATTAGATCGGACTCTGTCAAAAATACTACTAATCCCTTGTCTTTACATGCATTTTTATCTAGAGCATAATTTTGGTCATCATAAAAATGTTGCAACTCCAGAAGATCCAGCTACCTCAAGATATAATCAAACTGTTTATAGTTTTTGGATAACATCAGTATTTAATCAATATTTAAATGCTTGGAAAATTCAAAAAGATATTTTAACTAGGTCTAAGAAAGATTTTTTCTCCTTTCAAAACGAGATGATATGGTACCATCTGATTCAATTTGTATACCTAAGTCTGATTTATAGTTTATTTGGATTAAATGGTCTTATTTACGCAGTTATTACTGGTATAATATCATTTTTATTCCTTGAAACAATAAACTACATAGAGCATTATGGATTAGTTAGAAAAAAATTGCCCACTGGAAGATATGAAAGAGTCCAAACTCATCATTCATGGAATTCAAATCATATAATAGGCAGAATTGTTCTCTATGAACTAACAAGGCACAGTGACCATCATTATAAGTCTTCAAAAAAATATCAAGTACTAGAAAATAGAGAATCAAGCCCTCAATTACCTTATGGTTATCCTACCTCAATATTATTATCTTTATTTCCTCCTCTTTGGTTTAAGATAATTAACCCCAGATTGAAAAACTTGAATGTCTAAAATTTATAAAATTTCAATTATTTCAGCATTAGCTGGATTTTTATTTGGATTTGATACTGTTGTTATTTCTGGAGCCGACCAACAACTACAAAAATTATGGAATACCTCAGATATTTTTCACGGTTCTATTGTTATGTCAATGGCTTTGTGGGGTACTGTAATAGGAGCTCTTATCGCAAGCTATCCATGTGATAAATGGGGAAGAAAAAAAACATTAGTAATAATAGGAATACTTTATTTAGTCTCTGCTTTAGGGTCAGCTTTTGCAAATGATCCGTTTATATTTTCATTATTTCGGTTTATAGGTGGAGTTGGAGTTGGATTATCTACAATAGCTGCTCCAACATATATATCTGAAATTGCACCAACATCCAAAAGAGGTAGATTAGTTATTTTATATCAGTTCAATTTAGTATTTGGAATATTAATAGCCTATACATCAAACTATATATTTCAAAACTTTGGTGAAGGATCCTGGCGGTGGATGATGGGCATTGAAACATTTCCTGCTTTAATTTATCTTATTGGATTAAAAACCGTTCCAGAAAGTCCAAGATGGTTAGTAGTTTCAAAAAATAATATTTCATTAGCAAAAAAAATTTTTAAAGAAATAAATGGGAAAACTATAGCTGATAGTGAATTGAATAATTTCTCAAATATCCAAACTAACAAAGAGCTTTTATTTTCATACAAATATTTGAAACCTTTAATCTTAGCCTTTTTTATAGCATTTTTTAATCAACTCTCAGGAATTAATGCATTTTTATACTACGCGCCAAGAATTTTTGAAATTGCTGGTTTGGAGTCTGACTCAGCATTTTTAAGCAGTATTGGGATTGGATTAACAAACTTAATTTTTACAATACTCGGGATGTATTTAATCGATAGAACCGGCAGAAGGACACTCCTTAAAATTGGTTCAATAGGTTATATCATATCTCTTTCAATGATTGCAATTTCATTCATTTATAATTGGGAGGGGATTTTTGTTCCGTTATTTCTTTTTATGTTCATTGCTTCACATGCTATTGGTCAAGGTAGTATAATTTGGGTGTTTATTGCTGAAATATTTCCTAACCACCTCAGAGCAAAAGGTTTATCATTTGGAATTTCTGTACATTGGATTCTTGCATCTCTAATTACTCTTTTAATGCCAAGCTTTCTTGCCACATTAAGTAATCCAGGTTATATATTTTTATTTTTTGCTGTTTTTATGATTTTTCAATACATCTTTACTTTAACTATAATGCCAGAAACCAAAAATATTAGCTTGGAAGAGATGAGCAATAAATTAACAAAATAATAAGTAGTGAATTATCTACTCAAATTAAATTTTTGATTTAAATTATATTTTAATAATTATTTTTAAGAATGAATACTAAAAAAATAATTGCCAATGTTGGTAAAATTTTGGAAGATCATATTCAAAAAAGCAGAAAAAGAAAAACACATGCTCTAAACCAATTAGCTCCAGAAATAGTAGCTAAAGAATTGAAATTAAAAAAATATTTAAAAAATGGTTTTGAATCATCATCTGAAATATATGATTTTGTTTTAAAATATTTAAATAATACTAATAATTTGTCTCATCCTCATTATATGGGGCACCAAGTTTCAGTTCCCAATGATTTAGGTGGAATACCAGAATTAATTCACGGCACAATAAACAATCCATCTTCAATTTATGAAATGGGACCAGCTGGAAGCACATGTGAAGGTTTTATGATTAACTGGATGTTAGATAAAATAGGATGGGAAAATAATAAAGACTTCTATGACTTTAAATTTCAACCAGGTAAACCTAGTGGAGTTCTTACTCATGGTGGGTCTTTAGCTAACCTTACTGCCTTGTCTGCGGCTAGATCTAATATTTCTCCAGAGAGCTGGGTTGATGGGAATGAATCAAATTTAGTTGTTATTGGTGCTGAATCAGTTCATTATTCAATTTTGAGATCTTTATCTATTCTGGGGCTTGGACAAAAATCATTTGTTCCAATTCCAGTTGACAAAAATGAAATGATGATCTTATCCGAATTGGATAAAGTGTATAAAGAACAAACATTAAAGGAAAAAAAAGTGATGTGCTTAGTTGCAAATGCTTGTGCTACATCAACTGGTCTTTTTGACCCATTGGATAAACTTGGAAATTTTTGTAATAAAAATAATATTTGGTTTCATGTAGACGGTGCTCATGGAGCTTCAGCTTTAATAAGTAAAAAATATAAAAAATTAGTTACAGGGATTGAAAAAGCAGATTCAATAATATGGGATGCACACAAAATGATGCAAGTTCCTTCGTTATGCACTGCAGTTCTTTTCAAAGATTTTAAATTTCAAGCCGGTACATTTCAACAAAAAGGAACCTATGTTTTTCATGACGATGAAGTTCTAGGAATAGACTCTATGCCATACACCATAGAGTGTACAAAATCAGCATTAGGCACAAAGTTATTTTGGGCGTTCGCAATTAAAGGCGAAAAATCAATGGAAAATTTTATAACTGAGTCGTTTAATTTATCAAAAAAATTATATAATCTACTTTCTCGAGAATCTGATTTCGAAACTCCCTACAAACCTCAATGCAATATTTTATGTTTTAGATATATAAAATATTCAAAAGACAATGATTTTCAATTAAAACTCAGATACAAAATAATTAATAACAATTATTTTTATATTTCATCTTGCGAAATTAATAATACCAGATATTTAAGAGTTGTTTTAATAAACCCATTAACTAAAATTAATCATCTAAAAGAATTACTTTTGGAAATTAAAGAGATAGCAAAAACTCTAATCATTTAAATTAAAAAACTACAATTTATTCATGTATTTATTTTTTTTCAATTTCTTCAAGAATCAAGGTATTGATATTTCAACTTCAAGTATCTTAAGTTATTTATGTGTATTTATCATAATTTTTTTAGTTACCATATTGCTTTCGTGGATATCATCAAAAATTATAAAAAATTTATTTCGGCAATTAGCAAAAAAAACAAGCTCTGACTTTGATGATTATTTAATAAGACATAAAGTACCTTCTTTTCTTAGTTACTTGCCACCTTTATTCTTTTTAATATTTCAATTTAATGAGGTACTAATAATACTACCTAAGTTACTTTCTTTTTCAATAAATCTCCTGGAAGCTATAATAGCTTTAATCACAATTCTTATCATTAGAGGTGTGTTGAAGTCGATTAAAGATCAACTAATTAAATATCCATTACTTAAAGACAAGCCCCTAGAAAGCTACATTCAAGTATTCATGATTTTTATTTGGTTTATTGGTGGTATTATTATGTTGTCACTATTAACTGGAAAAGAAGTTGGGGTTTTCTTGACTACACTTGGTGCACTCTCAGCTGTAATACTCTTGATCTTTAAAGATACAATTCTTGGTTTTGTTGCAAGTATTCAAATTACTATTAATGATACTGTAAGATTAGGTGACTGGGTAACTATGAATGATGTAGGAGCTGATGGGGATGTGATTTCAATTAGTCTTTCATCAGTTAAAATTCAAAATTTTGATAAAACCATAACAACGGTTCCTACCTATAAGCTAATCTCAGATTCTTTTACTAATTGGAGAGGAATGAATGAGTCTGATGGAAGAAGAATTAAAAGATCAATTCTAATAAAAGCTGATTCAATTAAATTTATGAGCGAAAATGAAATCAATTCCTTAAGAGAAATTGAAATTTTGAAGACTTTTATCAACAATCGTGAAAAAGAGATAAATGACTTTAATAAAAAGAAATCATCAAATAAAAGTCAATTGATAAATGGAAGAAATTTTACGAACTTAGGTTTGTTTAGACATTATATCAATAACTATTTGAATCAGCATCCAAAAATAAACAAGGATATGACTATAATGTGCAGACAGCTAACTCCAACTCCTACAGGAGTACCCCTTGAAATATATGCATTTATAACAGATAAAGTATGGGTAAACTACGAGGCAATAGTATCTGACATATTTGATCATCTTTTGGCTTCAATATCAAGCTTTGATCTTAAAAACTTTGAATATTACTCAAAAAATTAGGTTCTATAACAATGAAAAATTTTTTATTTAAAATATTATTTCTTTCATCTTCAGTAATATTCTGTCAACAAATAAAAAAGGAATTACCAATTGATAGCCTTACAAGTAAAATGAATAAATCTGAAGGATTTATAAACACTTATTTAGATGAAAATAAGTTGTATCTAGAGATAAAAAAAGAAGTCTTAAATAAAGAGCTGTTAATGGTCACAAGATTTTCAAAACTTCCAGCAAACTATTCAGGATATATTAATGCTGGCTCTAAAACTGCCGAAAATGTTATTTCATTTGAATTAAGTGGAAAAAAAATATTATTAAAGAAACTAGCCTATACAAATGAAGCAAATGAAAAAGACCCTATAAATAAAAGTGTAATTGTAAATAATTTCCCGCCTATACTTGCTGTTTTTAAAATTATAAACGCAAATCCTAATAACTTTATCATTGATGTAAGTAATTATTTTATGAATAACTCTCCAGGATTTAATCTTATAAGTAAAGGAAATAAAGAAAAATTTAAGATAGGTAGTGTTGATAAAAAAAGGAGTTTTATTAACAGCGCTAAGAGTTTTGAAAAAAATATAGAAATCAAACATACACTAACCTACAGTGCTAAAAATCTTCCTAGATCAAATACTACACAAACCCTAACTTTTGAAGTGAATCAGTCAATTATTTTATTGCCAAAAAATAAAATGATGGTTCGTTATGAAGACAAAAGAATTGGGTGGTTTACAATAAATAAAGTAAATTACTCATCAGATGAATTAAAATCAGACGAGTATAATATTATTAGAAGATGGCGGCTAGAACCTAAAGATATAGATTCATACAATAGGGGTGAGCTAGTAGAGCCAATAAAACCAATTATTTATTATTTAGATCCAGCAACTCCACTAAAATGGAGGCCTTATTTCAAAAAAGGAGTTGAAGATTGGAATATTTCTTTTGAAAAAGCAGGTTTTAAAAATGCAATTATTGCTAAGGACCCGCCTTCAAAAGATGTTAGTCCTGATTTTAGTCCAGAAGATATTCGTTTTTCAACTATAAGATATGTTGCTTCAAAAACAAGAAATGCTGTTGGTCCAAGTGTCTCTGATCCTAGGACAGGAGAAATTTTAGAAAGTGATATAATTTGGTACCATAACCATTTAAGGTCCTACAGGAATAGGTATTTATTGGAGACTGGTGCTGCAAATCCTAAGGCAAGAACTCTTGATACACCCGAATCTGAAATTGGTGAAATGATGAGAAGAGTTATATCTCATGAAATTGGTCATGCACTCGGGCTTCCGCATAATATGAAAGCAAGTTCAGCATATCCCGTAGATTCACTAAGGTCTGGTAATTTTACCCAAAAAATGGGTATAGCTGCTACTATCATGGATTATGCAAGATACAATTATGTTGCACAACCAGGGGATAAAAATATTAGATTCATAAGAAAATTAGGACCATATGATAATTATTCCATTGAATGGGGATACAGATATTTTTCAAATAAAAATGAAATAGAAATAGATTCTATTCTTTCTAAGTGGATTGGAAATAAAAACCTTAAACCATTATATATGTTTGGATCGTATGGAAGTGATCCAGATTCACAAACTGAAAATATTGGGAATGATCCTATCAAAGCAAGCTATTATGGAATAAAAAACCTTAAAATTGTAACAAAAAATCTTGAAAGTTGGACTACAGATGAAGGATCTAACTATGAGGACCTTAATGAGCTTTACCAAGAACTTATAAGTGTTTACAGAAGATATATTTATCATGTTGTCACAATAATTGGTGGAGTAAATGAAACAATAATGAATAAAGGACAAAGAGGAATTCCATATATAAATGTAAGTAAGGAAAAACAAATAGATGCAATTAGGTTTCTAAATCAAAATCTCTGGAGATCACCTAAATGGCTATATGAAAAAAACCTTATTTCAAAAATAAAAAAGGAAGGTTCATTAAAATTAATAAGCAACCTGCAAAAATCAGTATTTAATAGAATAATTAGCGTGAAAACTCTTAACAGAATGCTGTCAACTGAAAATACATTAGAGGGAAATGGGTTAAAAGTATTTGATTTGTTGAATATGGTTTTCAACAGTTTAACTTTAGAAGTTAATAATCCTGATATCTTAGAAAGAGAGATTCAAAAAAATCTAATAGCACAGATAAATGAATTAATTAAAAATGAAAAACTAATTCCTGAAGTAAAGGGATTAATAATCGATAAAAAAAACTACTTAATAAAGTATTTTAAATCAAAGAGAAAAGGTGTTAATAGTATTTATAGAATTCACTATGATTACTGTTATAATTTTTTAAAAAATGAATAAATAAATTCATTAAAAAATTTCAGCTAACATACATCTGGCACTCCCACCTCCTACTGACTCTATAGTATTTAAGCTAGAATGTATAATTTCAGAATGATTTTCAATTTTTTTAATTTGAATTTTTGTTAATGAATTGTATGCAGAACTACTCATAACAAGAATGGGCTCTTCTTTTAAATTTTTTAAAAGCAACATGTTACCCGCAAAATGTTTTATTTGAGTTTCAGTAAGAAATATTATATCCTCTCTTTCTTTAGCTAATTCGTTTATAAGATTTTCTCGTTCAGTAATGTTATCAACTGAATTCAATCCAATGGCAGCAAATTTATTTCCAATTGACATCATTACATTTGTATGATATATACTAAGTCTTTTCCCAGAAAAAGTATGATATGCTCTAAACAAGATTGGCTTATAATCCATTTTATTACAAAAGTCTACAACTAGTTTCTTGTTAGTTCTTTCAGATAAACAAGCATAACATTTTTTATAAACTCTATCTAAAACCATACTACCAGTTCCCTCGAGAAATAAATTGTCATTTTCATAATTTGTAAAATCATGTATTATTTCAGCTTCAACTCCATTTTTTTTAAGAATATTAAAAACATAATCAGTTCTTTCTTTTCTTCTGTTTTTCGCATACATTGGATATATAATTGCTTTATTTTTTTTATGAAAAGAAAGCCAATTATTTGGAAATATTGAATCTGGAGTGTCAGGATCTTTAGTGTCTTGGCCAACAGTAACTCTTATGCCCGAATCAACTAATTTTTTTATAAATTCATCAAATTCCTTTAAAGCCAAATAATTAATCTGCTCATTAGTCAAACCTGTATTATATTGAAAATAATTATTAACACTAGTCTGCTCATTTTTATAAAAAAAAAATGGTCTGATCATTAAAACATGGTTAGTTAATTCATTCATGATGATCTTTTTAGAGGTAAAGTTGAGCATCTTAATAAACCTTCTTGTTTAGATATTTCTGCAAATGATATTAGTTCTACTTTGATGCCTTTAGAAATTAACCAATTATTTAGACGTTCAAACCTGTAATCTGATATAACTGTATTTTTATTAATTGAAATGATGTTACACATCATATCTGACATTTCTTTTGAATTAATAAAAAAACAATTTTCAATACCAAAGTCGTTAATCAAGTTATTTAATTGTGTTTTGTTTGAAAAACCCTCTGAATGAATTATTGTGTACTTGGATCCAACAGGCTGAAAGGAACAATCAAGATGTAAAATGTTTTTTTGTGGATCATAATTAGATTTATTTAATTCCAATAATACTACTTCCCTACTTGGAAAATATTTCTGTAATGTTTCTATACCTTTTAAATTAGTTCTAGCAGTAATATAATCCTTATAATCGCTTTTGATATATGCGCCAACATAAATTTTATTATCTTTTAGTATAACGTCACCACCCTCAATATGTGCATCATCAGGAAAAGAGATTATTAAATCACTGGGAATATTTTTTAATAAGTAATCGATTGCATTTATCTCTTTTGATCTAGCAGGTAAAATATTTGATTTTATAAATTTATTATCAATAACAAAACCAATATCTCTTGAAAATATTTGATTATAATTCTCAATTAGTTTAGGTCGATAAACATTAACATTATAAGAATTTAATATAGATACAAAGTTATCAAGTTCTCCCACCATTTTAGTCTCCTCTGGATAAGTACCATTAATAATATTAAATCGTGATTTTGGATCGTAAGTATTTTTTATGTCTGGTACTCCACCGTTATTATTAGCAATTCCAACAATAACTAACTCTAAATTGCCTGTTTCGTTTGTTATATTTAGAGTCATTCAATTTTTTTATAAAATTAAAAAATTTACTAAACGAACAATAAATATTAATAATCATGTTTAAAGTAAAAGCATGTTTTTTATATTTGAAAAAAATTTAATATGTCTTATTCTGGAATTTTTTCTGGTGACTTTAAAACACGGAATCGTGATCATTTTGCTTCTATTGTTAGAGTTGCATTAAGTGATAATGTTATTACTGAAAAAGAAAAAAAATTTATAAATAGACTTGCGATTTTGTTAGAAATTGAACCGTCTGAGGTTGACCAAATCATAAAAAACCCAGAATCATATCCAATTAATCCTCCTTCAAATGAACAAAGAAGACTCGAAAGATTATATGATCTTGCTAGAATAGTTGTAGCAGATGACATCGCAGATGAAGATGAGATAAAATTACTAAAAAGATTCACACTTGCCCTTGGGTTTTCATCTGATAAAATTGATTTAATATCAAAAAAGGCTATCGAATTAGTTCAAAATAATATTGATGAAGACGAATTTATTCTGTATTTTAAATAATCAATTTTAGTTATAATTTTTTTTGTAGAAGTATCTTGATATACTACCTAAAGCAATTACAAATACTATTGAGTAATAAACAAAATTAGGAGTTATAATCTTATCTCCACTTGCATATGAATGAAGACCAACGAGGTAAAAATTCACACCAAAGTATGTCATTAATATACTTGAATAAGCTATAATACTCATTAAATTAAACAACCACTTTCCTCTAAGACCAGGGATTAGCCTCATGTGAATTACAAACGCATATACCATAATTGAAATTAAGGCCCAAGTTTCTTTGGGATCCCAACCCCAATATCTTCCCCAGCTTTCATTTGCCCACATTCCACCTAAAAAATTTCCTATGGTTAACATTATTAAACCAATTGTAATTGATAGTTCATTTACAATAGTTAACTCTTGAATTTTGACTTTAACTCTGGTTCTGTTGTTTTTGTTCAATATGATAATCAAAAATAAAGATATAATTCCAAGAATCATACTTATGGAAAAAGGCCCATAGCTAGCTACAATAACTGCAACATGAATCATTAACCAATAACTGTTTAAAACAGGCTGAAGGTTAGCAATTGAGGGATCCATCCAATTCCAATGCGCAATCATGAGAATCATTGAAGAAACAAAAGTCGTAGCTGAAATTGTAAGTGATGATTTTCTTCCAAAAACCAATCCAAAAAATAAGGTTGCCCATGCAACATAAATCATAGATTCATATGCATCGCTCCATGGAGCGTGACCTGATATAAATCCACGAGAAATCAAACCAATAGTATGAAGAGAAAAAAGTAAAATAATAATTCCAATTAATAAATTTTTAATAAAATTGAGATATTTGTTCTCTTTAAGTATTTGAATAATTAATACTGTAAATAAAATAAGACTTGAATACAAATAATAACTAAAAAGTTTTTTGAAAATATCGTATTTATTATAAAATATCTCCGCTTTTATCTTTGAAGTGCTTGGAAGAACTTGGGATCCATATTTCCTTTGAAAACCTTTTAAGCTCTCAATTAATTCATCTGATTGAGAAAAGTCACCATTTGTTTTTCCAAGCCTCAATGCTTGGAAGTATAATGGGAGAACATTTTTAACATATAAGGAGTCATTACCAATAAAATTAACCTCATCAATTTCGGGGAAAGAGACCCATTTATTTAATGAGTCATTGGGAATTGGAAAAATTCTTAAAACTTTACCTTCTAACGCAGAGTATAAGAGATTAATTCTTCTATCTAATTCTATAAAATCTTTTTGAAATTGATTTGGAGTCTGAGTTCTGTAAGCATTTTCTAATTGACTAGCTATTTTATAATTACCCTGCCTATCAAAAAAAGATACAAGTGGAGCATACTTATCATTTTCATTGATTCCTGCTATTCTTCTAATACTATCATTTCCTCTTTTTAAATAGATAATTGGTACATTATACCATATAGACGGATTGTTTGTGATAGATAATAAGACTTGATCCGAAGAAAGACCATTAAACTGATCCCTTTTACTTACTTTTCTCAATAATTCTGATGAAAAAGTGTTTGCTGGTTTCATTCTACCACCTAAATCCTGTATAATAAGACTTCCAAATTTATTAGCCTGTTCGTCTGGAAAAGCGGTTACCTTTATTAGTGAATCAAAATCTATTTTTTGAGTTAGTAAATTTTGTTTATTGATTTGGGAATTTCCATTATAAAAAAACATGAAAAAGAAAATCAATGTAATTGTCTTATGGTTTAGTTTAGATAAACTCTTTGATAAGGTTTTAAATCTTGTTCGACCAATAAAAAATATTCCACACATTGAAAGATATAAAAGAATATATCCAGTGTATGTTACTGTTGTTCCAATTAAATCATGATTTACAGACAAAACTGTTCCTTTTTCATCTGGGTCAAAAGATGCTTGAAAAAAACGAAAACCCTTGTAATCTAATATATTATTCATGTAAATATCGTAATCAAATGATTTAGATTGGTCTATGACAGATACCTTACTTTTGAAAGAGGAAAAACTTTTTTCTGTACCAGGGTATTTATTGGCAATAAAATCATTTAGTTTAATTGAGAAAGGTAGATCTATAAGTTTAGAACCATATGATAGATAAAAATCAAGTCCACCAACTTTTAAACCTACAGGATCATTGACAAGACCTTTTCCTCCTATTAAATTGATCTTTTTTGTTTCTCCTTCTGATGTAATTGATAAAAATAACGCATCTTGTTTAGTTGTTTGTTCATCAGAGGATTTTATTACTCCAAGATTGCCTCTCAAAGGAGGATCAGGAATTACAAATTGGAAATTAGGAATTGAATATAGAGATCTAAGATTAAGCTCCTGTTCAACGTTTTGTTCAAATACATCACTAGACTGATCCACCATTCTTGTATAAGTACCAGAGAATGGAGAATTAATATAATATAAACCTAACTCAGAGCGAATATTTACAGCTCCTTCAATTGGATAGTTGAGTGTAAATAGAATATTTTTAATGTTTGACACCTCACCCTCCTTGATATAGTGCTCATTTCTGCTACCATCGCTTGCTTCAACAACTTTTATATAACGATCTCCGTTTGGGTCTAATATTAGACCTTCAACAGCATTTTCAATATAATCAAGATAGTTAATTGTGAATTTTTTATTATTAAAATCTTGATTCCACTTAAAATAATTTGAAGTATGTTCAGAAAATAAAACTTCGCTATCAAGTTTCTTTCTTTTTATTGACCCATTTATTTGTCCATCAACTAGAACTGTTAAATATGTTTTTTCAGAGATAATTTTATTGGTCTGATCACCTTCTCTAATTGACACAACTCCCTCGTACCCAAAGTACCTTGTAATAAATGCACCTAGAATAATTAATATTAACGATAAATGAATCAGAAGTACTGCCCATTTATCTTTTTTTAATAATCTATATTTAAAAATATTACCAAAAAAATTGAGCATTAATAAAAACATAATTAATTCAAACCAATGTGCATTATATATCCATATTTTTGCAGCAGTTGTAGAATAAAAACTTTCAAGAAATGTACCAATAGCCATAGCAACCGGAAAGGCTATAAATAAAACAGCAGTCAATTTATTTGAAAATAAATAATTTAAAAACCTTCTTTGCATTTAGTCTTTAATTGTATACAAATATACTGGTTGATTATTGAAAATAATTTAATATTTAATAGGAAATAATTATTTCTCAATACATAAAACTTATTAAACATATATTTTAATAACATTGTGTAAATTTGAAAATATGTATAACACAACAATTATTGGAAATGGTAATTTGGGTTATAATTTTTCCATTGCACTAGAGAAAGTTGACGGATTTAATCTTTATCAGTGGTATGGTAGAAGTTGGAATGGTAAAAAATTAAATAAAAGCTCAATAAATAAATTATCAGAATTAAAGAAAGCAGATATATTTATTTTAGCTGTATCTGACAGTTCTATAAGTGATATTTTAAAGCATTTAAATAAAAATTATTTTGTAATTCATTGTTCAGGTGCGACATCAATTGAAGTATTTAACAATTTCAAAAGAGCAGGTGTTATGTTCCCTATTCAAACAATTAATAGGAGAAAAAATATTTCTTTTAATGATATTCCATTTTGCATCGAAGCTAAAAATAAAAATGATTTAGAATTATTAAAAAAATTAGTAATAAGTCTTGAGGGTAAATATGAATGTCTTAATTCAAAACAAAGAGCAAATATTCACCTATCAGCTGTATGGATAAACAACTTTGTGAATCACATGATTTCTAAAGGAAAGAAGATTTGTTTAGAAAATAATATTTCCTTTTCGTTAATGGAACCAATATTAAAAAAAACAATTAATCAAGCAATAAATTACAATCCTGATGAGTTACAAACTGGACCTGCGGTGAGAAATGATAAAAATACATTAGGGCTTCATTTAGATCTTATTAAAGATGTAAATGATAAAAAATTATATGAAATTATTACAAAATCAATTCAAAAAAATTATGAGTAAACAGAGCTACAAAATTAAACTCAGAAAAATAAATGCATTTATTTTTGATGTGGATGGTGTTTTAACTGATGGAAGAGTATTAATTGACTCTGATGGAGAAATGTTAAGACTAATGAATACTAAAGATGGTTTTGCAATGAAATTTGCAATAGATAATGGATATAAAATATCAATTATTACTGGGGGGACTAATGAGGCCGTTAAAAAACGTTTAGTTTCACTTGGTATTGATACTGTATACCTTGGATCACACAATAAAATAAATTCCTTTAATAATTTTATAAAAAAATTTA
>CENX01067087.1_pt1 | contig 26918 bp, 21 predicted proteins | sample 361321 | NCBI WGS metagenome assembly CENX01 (sample SAMEA2619678, study PRJEB7988) | marine metagenome | isolation source: saline water (ENVO:00002010), including | reverse complement strand
AAATCATTTAAAATATTTTCAATGGATTTATCACCATTTCTTACACATACAATTACAGAAATATTATTATTTTTTGAAATTAAATTACGTTGATTATTGATTTTAGAAATACCAATAATAAAAAAAATAATAGTAGCAATATATATGGAAAAAATAAAATAGGTTATGTATAGTAACATATTAAAGAAAATTAAATGAAATTATTTTTTTTCATCCAATCATCATCAGCTAATTTTGACATATAATTCCTAATTGAATCAGGTAAAATTACAAGGCATCTTTGATTCGTGCTTAAATTTTTACAAGCTTTTAAAGCAGCCCAAACGGCGCCACCAGAAGATCCTCCTACCAGAAGGCCTTCATCTTTGATAAGTTTTCTTGCCATTACAAAAGAGTCTTTATCATTAATTTTAATATACTCATCAACTAAATTATTATTAAGAACATCTGGGAAAAAATCATATCCAATCCCTTCAACCTTATAGGAAAAGACTTCTTTTCCACCACCTAAAATCGATCCATATGGATCTACACCAACAATCTTAATATTTGGTAATTTTTCTTTTAATTTTTTAGCTACTCCTGTTATTGTTCCACCCGTACCTACTCCGGCTACAATCATATCCAAATTCTCTTCCATATCACTTAGGATTTCATTTGCTGTAAATTCATAATGAACTTCTGGATTATATGTGTTGGAATACTGATCCAAAATATGTGAATTGGGTATTTCTTTATTTAGCTTTTTAGCAATTTCAATATGGCTATCAGGATCATCCCAAGCTGCTTCAGTTCTTGTTCTAATAATTTTTGCTCCTAAAGATTTTAAAACAACTTCTTTTTCTTTACTCATTTTTTCTGGCATTGTTATAATCATTTTATAACCTTTAACTGCAGCAGAAAGAGCTAAGCCAATTCCAGTATTCCCAGATGTTGGCTCAATTAATGTATCTCCAGGCTTAATACGCCCTTCATTCTCAGCCATTTCTAACATATGCTTACCAATCCTATCTTTAATTGAACCACCTGGATTAAAATATTCACATTTTGCATACACTTTACATTTTACATTTTTTGCAACTTTATTTAATTTAACTATTGGTGTTTTACCTACAGCTTCTAATATATTTTCTAATTTCATTCTTTATACCTTTACATTTCCTATCTTATCTATAAATCCTTTAGAAGAAAAAAAATTTGATGAATAATTACGACCAAATAAAACTTTTGAACTTCCACCATCATTTATAATATTTACTGATTTAATATTATTATTATTTTTGCTATAATCATATGCACATGCATAACTTCCTGATGCACAAGAATCCATTATTGCCTCAATACCTTTTTCGTATGTTTTAACATGTATGGTACCTTGTTTTAATTCTTTATAAAAATTAACATTAAGTCCACTTGGACTAAATAATTTATTATATCTTAATTTTTGCATTTTCTTAAATAATTGTTTTTCTGAGTTCCAATCTTGCATATAATTTATAACTAAATGCTTTGCACCTGAATCAAAATAATTTCCAATTAAACCATCTATATTAATATTCTTTTTTTTATAATTAGGTTTATTAATTTTTACTTTTACAAAATCATTACCTAAATTTTTTGTTATATATAATATTTTATTTGAAATAATATTAAAACAATTTTTATCAAATTCTTTTTTTAAAATTAAAGAGGCACAAATTACCCCATTTAAACAAAAAGTTTCCCACGTTCCATCATTATTATAATAGTCCATGTAGATTGAATCATTCTTGTAGTTTAATAAAATAAGTCCATCAACAGAAGACCCCTCTTCTTTTCTACATATATTTTTAATTTTTTCTTTCGTAAATAATGAGCAATCTATTGAGTTTTTATTTAAAATTATTTTAAAATCATTCCCATTAGAATTGCACTGATAAAAAGGTATAATCATTATTTTCTTTCAATTATTATATAAAAGGTAGATTTTCATCTTTTTTAGATAGAATAATTTTTTCCGAATCTAAAAGCCAGCTTATATTTAATACTTCATCATTAAATCTAACTCCAGAATCATAATCTGCATTATATTTTTCATCGACAGCATATGATACAATAGCATTTTTACTTAATGTTAAAAATCCATGACCAAAACCTTTTGGTATAAAAAGTAAATTTTTATTCTCATCATTTAATTTTACAGAAACATATTCTTTATATGTTTTAGAATCAGGTCTTAAATCAATAGCTACATCCTGGATTTCTCCTTTTATAACCCTAATTAACTTTGATTGCTCATAAGGATTTTTTTGAAAATGTATACCTCTTAGAACACCATATCCTGATTTAGATTCATTGAATTGTATTGCCTTAAATTTTAGTTGCTTAGATAATTTTTCATTAAATGATTCTAAAAAATGACCTCTTTCATCATTATGGACATCAGGTATTATTAATTTAACTTCTTTTAAATTTGTATTTTCAATTTTCATTTAATAATTATTTTATCAAATCATCTAGCCATAATTTTTTTTGTCTAGCTAAATTTGATTTATGATTTTTATAATTCTTACATTTATATAATTTATAAAACTTTTTTCTCAATTTAATTTCTTTAAAAAATTTTGTATATTTTTTCCATCTTTTTGAAAAGCTATCAAAAGTAGAAATTTGATTTGTATAGCATCCTTTTAAATTAAAGTCTTGATAATAATTATATAACTTAATCCAAAAATCTGAATCAACAGCGCAGGAAAAATCAGAGGTCCATTCTCCAAGCCCACCTATTTTATCAAAAATACTTTTTTTAATACCTATAGTTGTTCCCTGGACTCTAAAGCTACCATAAGATCTCAATCTATTATTATTATCTTTTATTTGACCAATAATTAAATCATAATTTTTAAATAATTCCATCAAATTATTAATCGAATTTTCTGATATAAAATAATTATCATCATCTAAAAATAATAATTTATCACTATCTGATATCTTAGCACTACAATTAGTTACAAATGCTTTATTCATACTATTGTTAACTTTAGGATAATAAACCCATTTTGAAATATTAGGAACTTTTATTTTTTGAATATTTAAAAAAGACTTTAATTTTTCATTTTCTAAAATATAAACTTTTTTATCATTAATAATTTCTGTGTTAACATTTTCTTCATCAAAAGAAAAATTATAGAAAGAACCATCATCAGCAATAATAATTTCAATATTATATTGATCTTTTTGATTATTTATTTCATCTATTGTTTTTATTAATGGATTTTCAATCAAATTCAATGGTTTGAAATGTGCAATTATAATTGACAAGTCATAATTCATCTACAATACCTCTAAATAAATGCATATCAATATCGTTTGTAATTTTAAAATTATTTACCTCACCTTTGAAAAATTTAACATTTAAATTATCATTGTAGTACATCGCAGCAGATATGTCATCATACCCATAAGCTATATTGCTACAATAATTTTTTAAAATATGTTTTTTAAAACCTTGAGGAGTTTGAACTTTTTTTATTTCATCCCTATTTAAATAATTTACTAAACCATTTTTTTTAGAAATTATAGAATCCTTACTATTAATGTAAGGACAAGATGCATCGTAATTATCTAAAAAATTTATACAACTATCTATAATGTTTTTTGAAACAAGTGGTCTAGCTGCATCATGAACTAAAACATTACTTGATTTTAATGATAGATTATTAAATCCATTACACATTGATTCAAATCTTGTAGAACCTCCTTTAATGACTTTACATTTTTTATATATATTTTGAATTTCTTCAATCCACTTTTGCGGAACAACTATGATAACTTCTAAAATTTTATCATTATTTAAAAAAGTATCAATTGAATACTGAATTATTCTTTTATTTTTATAAAAAATAAATTGTTTTGGTATTTTTGAATTAAATCTTTCCCCAGTTCCAGAACCTAAAATAATCACACTATTCATTATTTTTCCTAAATTGTATATTGTATAGCTTACTATAATAACCATTTTTACTTAATAATTCTTCGTGACTACCGATTTCTTTAATACTACCTTCTTCTAATACAACAATTTTATCAACATTTTTAACTGTTGTCAATCTATGTGCAATCATAATTACAGTTCTATCTTGAACTAAATTATCTATTGCTTCTTGTACTTTTTTTTCTGATTGAGAATCTAAGGAAGAAGTTGCTTCATCAAAGACTAAAATAGGAGGATTTTTAATTATTGCTCTTGCAATAGATAATCTTTGTTTTTGTCCACCTGATAGCAATGAACCTCTTTCTCCAATAATTGTTTCATATTTTAGATCTAATGACGAAATATAATTATCAATCTTAGCAATTTGAGCTGCTTCTTCAATTTGTTTATCTTTTATATTTTTACTACCATAAGTAATATTATTTTTTATTGTATCATTAAATAAGATTGGTTCTTGAGTAACTAAACCAATTAACTTTCTTACTGATTTCGTATTTATTTCATTGTAAGAGTTACCATCAATTATTATGTCACCATCATTATAATTATAAAATCTTAACAATAAACTTGTTAAAGTTGTTTTGCCTGAACCACTTGAACCAACAAGTGCAACTTTCTCACCTTTTTTAATTGTCAAATTAATATTTGATAGAATATTTTTTGAATTTTTTGAATAGGAGAAATTTAGATTTTTGATTTGAATTTTTTCCTTAAATCCATCTATTTCACCTAAATTTTCTTCATTCAATTTTGTAAATGGTTGATCAGTCATTTCAAATAACCTCTCAGCAGATGCTAATCCAGTCTGAATAGTTGCAATGCTATTACCAAGTTTTCTTGCTGGCTGTAACATAGCAAATAAAAAAATTATAAAACGCATAAAATCATCAGAAGACATTTTATTATATATAAGTACTTCCTGACCGCCATACCATAATAAAAAAACTCCAAGTGTAACACCAATTATATCATTGATAGGTGTTGTCAGACCATATAATCTTTGGTGTCTAAATTCCAATTGAAAAAATTTATGATTTTCATTAAAGAAGTTTAAAATTTCATTTTTAGTCATGTTAAATGCTTTGACAATTTTAATTCCAATGATTTTTTCTTCTGCATAACTTGAGATATCAGCTATTTTAAGACTTGCACGCTTAACTTTTCGTTTTATAGATTGACTTATTTTGAGTATTAAAAATGCAGATATTGGGACAGTGCAAAGAATTAATAAGGTTAAAATTGGACTTATTAAAAATAGCATATAAACTAAAATTAAAATACTTATCAACTCATTAATAAAAACCTGAAGTGATTTATTAAAAGCAACTTTAATCCAATTAATATCATTCAACATAATTGACAATATTTCACCTGTTTTATTCTTATCAAAAAATTGCAATGAAAATTGCTGAATCTTACTGTAAAACTTATTTCTTAAATTTTTTATAATATTTAATTGAATATATGATACACTTACCCAATTGATATAATAAAATATATTTTTAAATAAAAAAGTGATAAATAAAAATATACAAATCATTTTTAACTGTTCAATCTGAGAAGTAGCTGAAATTAAATTTGAAAAAAAATAGTTTATTTTTCCAATCAAACTATCTATGTCATAATTATTAAAAGTAGAGGACCCAAATAAATTTGCTATCAATGTTCCAACAATCCATAAAGAAGCAGCATTAAACAAACCATATAATACTGAAGCTATTATTGATATCAGTAAAATAAACTTATAAGGCTTAAAAAAACTACCTAATCTGATTAGAGTTTTCAATTCCATCTCCTTGCCTTAAAGTTGAATAGGGATTAGTAGTAATATCAATTATAGTTGATCCTTTAGAAGTTCTATTAACTGATCCTGAAAAAATATTAATATTTGGAAATCTAGTATTTATATCATTTAAACTATTTAATGATTTTTCATTGTGCATATTAACACTTGTAGTAACAATAGGCTTATTTATATATTTAACTATATTTATTGAAAATCTAGAATCTGGAATTCTAATCCCAATTTTTTTTGAACCGATAGTTAATATATCTGGTAAATTATTTTTTTTATTCATTAATAAAGTAAAAGGACCAGGAAAATATTTTTTTAAATCATCTTTATTTTTTTCATTCAAATTACAAAAATTAAATAACATTTGATAAGAATCAACAATTATGCTTAATGGCTGAACTCTATTTTTTAATTCATTTAATTTATTTATAGCATCTTCATTAGTAGCATCTACACCAAATCCATATAGAGTATCTGTTGGATATACAATAATTTCTCCATTTAATAACAGATTAGCTGCTTTAATTACATTTTTATCTTTTGCTTCATAAATCATTAATTATATATTCCTTTATCCCATTTTTTATGAAACCAAAAATACTGTTCAGGATATTTAGTTATAATATTTTCAAGCATTTTGGAATAAATAGTATTTATTTCTACAATTATATTATCCTTTTGTTCTCTATTATTTTTTAAAATAATATTTTTAATTTTAAGATCGTAAGTTAAATCTTTATTTAAAATACAAAAGCCAATTAGTAATTTACAGTCAGTCGCAGAATAAAAATGTCCAGCTCCTTTTGGTATTGAACATAATTTTCCAAAAAAATCAATATTTGTTCCATGTTTTTTTGCATTTTGGTCACTAGCAATTAGTAGTATTTCATTATCAATGAGAGCTTTGAGCATTTTTCTTTTAGAACCTTTATTAGAAATTAAAGTGATATTTGGTAACGACCTACATTCATTAAAAAATTTATTTCCACCATTATTTTTTTGTACTCTTGCTATAGCTTTTACTTTTTTATACTTATGTAAAATTGAAGAAATCACTTCCCAATTACCAAAATGAGCAGTCATAAATATTAATCCTTTTTTAGAATTTAAGTCTTCTTTATAAATACTATCATATTTGATTAGATCACTCTTAATTCTAATTGTATGCATTCTAATAAATTCAATCATTAATTTACCAAAATGTTTATAAGTATTTTTTAAAATTAAATTAATTTCGCTTTTAGTTTTTTCTTTAAAAGCAATAGATAAATTAATTTTTGCTACTTTACTTCTTAAAGGGAAAATATAATACATCAACAATCCAAAAAAAGACCCAATCATTAATGAGCTTTTTCTTGGTATATATGATAAAATGAAACTAAAAAATCTTAAAAAAGAATATGTTATTATATTAATCAAAGTATATTTATAAATTATTAATTAAAATCAGCATTAATCATTAAATTTAAGTACTTTTTTAGAGTAATATGAAATCAATAAAAAATATAATCCCAAAACATTTAAAAAAGTATATTGTCAAACAAAAATACTCACAGTATGACAATATAAATCAATCAACCTGGAAGTTTATAATGAAAATTTCTAAAGATTTTTTTAAAAACCACGGACATAGTATATATATAGAGGGGTTATATAAAACTGGTATTTCTATTCATGAAATCCCTAAAATCAGTGATATAAATAACAAATTAAATAAATTTAAATGGAATGCAGTCCCAGTAAGAGGATTCATTCCACCAAATGCATTTATGGAATTTCAATCACTAAAAATACTTCCTATTGCTGCAGATATAAGAACTCACAGGCATTTAACTTATACGCCTGCACCGGATATAATTCATGAAGCAGCTGGCCATGCTCCAATAATTGCGAATAAAGATTATGCAAAATACTTAACAGAATACGGAGAAATTGCAAACAAAGCTATAATGTCCTCAGAAGATATGGAACTGTATTACGCAATAAGAGAATTATCTGATATAAAAGAACAAACAAATATAAATGCAAAAGAAGTTAAAAAGTATAATGATAAATTAAAAAAAGCCTACAAAAATATAACCTATGCGAGTGAATCTTCTTTATTATCAAGAATGAACTGGTGGACCGTTGAATATGGATTAATAGGTACAATTGATAATTATAAAATCTATGGTGCAGGTCTTCTATCATCTGTGGAGGAAAGCGAAAATTGCTTAAACAAAAAAATTAAAAAAATACCTTTAACAATTGACTGTATAAACTATGAGTACGACATTACTGAACAACAACCCCAGCTTTTTGTTGCAAAAGATTTCAAACAATTATCTGAAATTCTAAAGGAATTAGCAAGTAAGATGTCATTTAAAATTGGAGGATTATATGGTTTAAAACAAGCCATAAAAGCAAAAACACTATGCACTGTTGTAATCGATAATAAAATACAGATATCTGGAATTTTTGAAAAGTTTTTACAAAAAAATAATAATCTAATTTTTATAAAAACAAAAGGGAGAACACAATTATCTTGTAATAATAAAGAAATTAAAAATCAAGGTACTGATTACCATAAAAATGGATATTCATGTCCTATTGGTAAATTAAAAAATTATAAAAAATCAATAAATAAATTATCAAACAATGAGCTTAAAGAATTAAATATAAAATTAGGACGATCTATTAATTTGGAATTTGAGAGTGGAATAAAGTTAGAGGGCAAAGTAAAAAAAATTACTAGAAAAAAGTCTGAGATAATACTAATAAAAATTTCAAATTGTACAATTCAATTTAATAAAAAATATCTTTATTTACCTGAATTTGGAAATTTTGATTTAATCTGTGGTGAAATAATTAATTCTGTTTATGGGGGAGTAGCTGATAAATTAAATTTTGATAAGATTAAAGTAAATTCAAAATATGAAAGTTTTAACAAAAAATATGAAAACTGTAATAATAAAAAACTTAATACTTTTCATATAAAAGCTAATCTTTTAAATAAAAACTATTCTTCAGAAAAATCATTAAAACTATTTAACGATGTTATTAAATATTTTCCAAAAGAATGGCTGATTCTTTATGAGATTCTTGAATCTTCTTCAAAAAACTCAGATAAAAAAATATCAAATAAAATTATAAAAAAGTTAAATGAATTCATCAAACACAATAATTCAGAATCAAAAGTAATCAAAAGAGGATTAAAATTAATTAAATAACTTTTATAAGATATTTTCTATCCTTAAATTATATGCGATAAAATAACTCGTATACAACATGTTAAAAATCACAAAAACCGCTGAATATGCATTGATTGCAATTAAGCATATGAGTAGCATTGAATCAATATGCTCATCAAATAATATTGCTAATCAATATAATATACCAAAAGAGATAATGGCTAAAACGTTACAAAAATTATCGAAAAAAAATTATATTAAAGCAATCAAAGGTCCAAAAGGAGGATATTTTATCAAAAATTCTATTAAGAACATAAATTTAATTAAATTTATTGAAGATATTGAAGGTCCAGTTGGTATAAGTACCTGCTCAAAAAATGAAGAATGTTATTTAATTGACTGCTGTAACATTAAAGATCCTATAAATAAAATCAATAATAATATTAAAAATATTTTAAGTAAAGTTAAACTCAAGGACATAGCTTTTTAAATGGATAAAATAAAAGAAACGAAGCAAAAATTATCAGATATTTCATCAAGTGAATATAAATATGGATTTAAAACTGAAATTGAAGAAGAAAGACTCCCAAATGGTTTAAATGAAAATATCATTAAATCAATATCAAAAATTAAAAATGAACCAAAATGGCTACTAGATTTTAGATTAAAATCTTACGAAAAATGGAAAAAAATGAAAGAACCAAGCTGGCAAAATTTAAATTATCCTAAAATTGATTTTAATGAAATTTGCTACTATTCATCTCCTAAAAAAAAGAAACTTAAAAGTTTAGATGAAGTAGATCCTGAGCTTTTAAAAACATACGATAAATTGGGGATTCCTCTTGATGAACAAAAAATGCTATCAAATGTTGCTGTTGATGCAGTTTTTGATAGTGTATCTATAGCAACAACATTTAAAGACACTCTAAAAAAAGCAGGTGTAATTTTTTGTTCCTTTTCAGAAGCAGTTATTGATTACCCAGATTTAGTTAAAAAGTATTTAGGGACAGTTATACCATCTTCAGATAATTACTATGCTGCTTTAAATTCAGCTGTATTTAGTGATGGATCATTTGTTTATATTCCAAAAAATACAAAATGTCCGATGGAACTTTCTACATACTTTAGAATAAATGCTGCAAATACAGGACAATTTGAAAGAACATTAATTATTGCTGATGATAATTCGTATGTAAGCTATCTTGAAGGCTGTACTGCACCTATGAGAGATGAGAATCAATTGCATGCAGCAATAGTTGAGCTAATTACTTTGGATAATGCTGAAATAAAATATTCAACTGTTCAAAATTGGTACCCTGGAGATAAAAATGGAAAGGGTGGAATATATAATTTTGTAACAAAAAGAGGTCATTGTAAAGGAGCTAATTCAAAAATATCATGGACTCAGATTGAAACAGGCTCATCATTAACTTGGAAATATCCAAGCTGTATTTTAAGAGGAGATAACTCAGTAGGTGAATTTTATTCTGTAGCGTTAAGTAATAATTTCCAACAAGCTGATACTGGCACTAAAATGATTCATTTAGGTAAAAATACTAAAAGTACAATTATATCAAAAGGTATTTCAGCAGGGCATGGTCAACAGACATACAGAGGTGAAGTAAAAATAATGAAAAATGCTAGAAATGCTAGAAATTTTTCTCAATGTGATTCTATCCTAATTGGTGATAATTGTGGTGCTCATACTCAACCATATATTAATATAAAAAATTCGTCTTCTAAAATTGAACACGAAGCAACAACCTCTAAGATAGGTGAAGATCAGTTATTTTATTGCAACCAAAGAGGAATTTCTACAGAAAATGCTATATCATTAATTATAAATGGTTTCTGCAAAGATGTATTTAAAAAGTTACCAATGGAATTTGCTATTGAAGCACAAAAATTAATGGAAATAAGCTTGGAAGGATGCTCGGTAGGCTAATTATGTTAAAAATAAATAAATTAAATGTTGGGGTTGAAGATAAAACTATCTTAAATGATATTAATTTAAATATCAATAAAGGTGAATTGCATGTTATAATGGGAAGAAACGGAACGGGTAAAAGTACTTTGTCAAATATAATAGCTGGAAAAGAAGGGTATAATATTGGTGGAGGTAAGTTATTATTCAATAATAAAAATTTACTAGATATGAGTATTGAAGATAGAGCCTTGGAAGGTATTTTTATGTCATTTCAATATCCTGTTTCAATACCTGGATTAAATACAATGCATTTTTTAAGAACGTCAGTAAACTCTATTAGAAAACATCAAAATAAAAAAGAATATACGTCAGGTGAATTTATTAAACTATTCAAAGAGAAATTAAAAGTTGTAGGTTTAGACGAATCTTTTGCAAGAAGATCTGTTAATGATGGTTTTTCTGGAGGAGAAAAAAAGAGATTTGAAATATTACAAATGCTTCTTATTGAGCCTAAGCTAATTATACTTGATGAAACAGATTCAGGCCTTGATATTGATGCTCTAAAAATAGTAGCAAATGGAATTAATAATTTTAAATCTTCGCAAAATGGATTTTTACTTATAACACATTATTACAGAATAATTGAATATTTAAATCCTAATTTTGTACATGTATTACTAGATGGAAAGATTGTTAAATCTGGTGATAAAAATTTAGCATTAAAATTAGAAAAAGAAGGTTATGGCTGGCTTCAGAAATAATAGACTAGTTAATTCTAGTTCAATTGAAAAAATTCAGAAATTTAATTTTATTGATAAGGAGCAGTGGAAGTATACAAACTTTAACCACCTTTCACGTTTCACTTTTAATGAACATTTTAATGAAAATTTATTATCTATCGATAAAGATGATTCTACTGACTTACTATTTTTAAACGAACTTTTAAATAAAGAAAATAATCATTATTTAAAATTATTTAATAAAATAATCCCTCAGGAAAATCAATTTATCTTATATAATACATCATACTTTCATAATGGATACTATATAAATATAAATAAAAATTCTAATGCCTATGCATTAATTGAAAATAAGGACTTAAAAAGTTCTAAAAATAATTTTATCAATGATAGAATTTTTTTCAATTTTAATAAAAATTCTAAATCAACAATATTTATTAATGAACAAAATGATGAGATTTTAAAAAATAATATAGTTTATGAACTTTTTTTAGATGATTCATCAGAAGTTGACTTTATCATTTATTCGAATCAAGTCAATGCAACTAAGATTCTTAATCTAAGTGCAAATATAAAGTCAAATGCCATATTAAACCTTTACACTGTCAATATATCAGGTGAATTAATCAAAAATAATTATTATATAAACTTAAATAATAAAAATAGTCAATGCAATTTTAACGGTATCGGTTTACTAAATCAAAAAAATCATATTGATAGCTATATTGAAATAAATCATAATAAAAAACATACAACTAGCAATATTAGATTTAACAATGTACTTAATGATTATTCAAAAGGTATTTTCTATGCTAAAACAACAATAAATGAAAATTGTAGTCAGTCAGAAGCTACTCAAAATAATCAAAATATGATATTGTCTGAAAATTCTTCTGTTAATTCAAATCCTCAATTAATTATAAATAATGACGATGTTCAATGTGCTCATGGCTCTACAACTGGAGAAATTGATTCTGACGCATTATTTTATATGCAAACGAGAGGTATAGGAATTAATGAAGCAAAAAAAATACTCATCAATAGTTTTTTATTTGATTTAGTAAATAATATTAAAGATGATAATATTTTATCATTAATAAAGGATAATATGAATAAATGGATAAATAATGTCAATTAATTTAAGAACAAATGAAATAAAAGATATTTTTTCATTATTTGATGATCCGCTTGATAAATATACAGAAATAATTGAATTCGGTAGAAAAAACGATTCATTTAATGATAAATATAAATCAGATTCATATAAAATACCTGGATGCGCTTCACTTGCTTGGGTTTACGTAAAAAAAAATAATAGTAAATATAGAATACATACAAACTCTGAAGCACATATCGTTAAGGGATTACTTTATATATTAGAATATATAATTAATGAATCTACAAAAGATGAAATTTTTAACCTGTCAATCTTAGAAATTTTATCACAAATAGGACTTGATAAATCAATTACTAGTCAACGTACAAATGGATTTCTCAATGCACTAAATAAAATAAAAGAACAAATTAATAATTATGAAAAATAATGATTTTATAGAAGTATTAGAGGATTGTAATGCTCATTTAATACCTTCAGGTGATGCAATTAAACTAAAAAAAGGTACAAGAGCAAAAATTACACAATCTCTTGGAGGAGATTTTACTTTATATGTTAATGGGAATCTAGTAAAAGTTAATGGTAAATATTCTAAAGCACTTGGTCAAGAAGAACAAGTTATTGAAACTGATGATATAATTTTAGATTATGATGAAAAACATATTTGGGAGATATTAAAAATGTGCTACGACCCTGAAATCCCAGTTAATATAGTTGATCTTGGCTTAGTTTATGATCTTAAATCAGAAAAACTAAAATCTGGGAAATATAAAATTAATATCAAAATGACGCTTACCGCACCTGGTTGTGGAATGGGTCCTGTAATCGCTCAAGATGTTGAAGATAAAGTTTCAGGAATTAGTTTTGTAGATGATGTTATGGTTGAAGTTGTATGGGAACCTTTGTGGAATCAAGATATGATGACTGAAGAAGCAAAATTAAAATTAGGGATGATGTAAAATGCAATTTGAAATAAAAAAATTTAGAGAATATTTCCCCATAATAAATGATAAGCTTATTTATTTTGATAATGCTTCAACAACACAAAAACCAACATCAGTAATAGAATCGATTAATAGCTTTTATTTAAAATCTAATGCCAATGTACATAGAGGAACCTATCAAATTGCTGAAGACGCAACATATCAATATGAGAATGCTAGGAAAACAATTGCAAAATTTATTAACGCTAAAGATAATGAAATAATTTTCACAAAGAGTACTACTGAGTCGATAAATCTAATTGCATACAGTTTAGGACTAAACTTTTTTAAAAAAGGCGATGAAGTATTAATCACTGAGATGGAGCACCATAGTAATATTATACCATGGCAAATGATTTCAAAGAAATTTAATTTAACTTTAAAGTTCATCCCACTAAATAATAATGGCGAGTTAGATTTATCCAATTTGTCAAACCTTATTACAAAGAATACAAAACTAATATCTATTACTCATATGTCCAATGTACTTGGCACTATAAATCCAATAGATGAAATTATTTCCATTGCAAATAAAAAAAATATCTTAACATTAATTGATGCTGCTCAAAGTATATCTCATATACCTATTGATGTAAAAAAGTTAAAATGTGATTTTTTTGTTTTCTCCGGTCATAAAATAATGGGACCAACTGGAGTGGGTATTCTCTATGGTAGAAGTGAAATACTTAATAATATGGAGCCCTTTCTTGGCGGGGGGCATATGATAAATGATGTAAACATGGATAGTTTTACTTATAATTCAGTTCCATTTAAATTTGAAGCAGGGACACCCAATATTGCTCAAGCAATTGGTTTATCTGAAGCAATTAACTTTTATAATCAATTTAATTTTGATCAAATGCATAATTATCTAGATAGCTTGTATAAGTATTTAATTGAAATTTTAATTTCTATTCCAAATATAAAATTATATTCTAATAATATGCATAATGGTCCTGTAATATCATTTACTATTGAAAATTTACATGCATATGATGTTGCAAAATTATTAGATACATATAATATTTGCTTAAGAGCAGGGCATCATTGTGCTCAACCCATCTTAAATAAATATAATTTAGAGTCTATAAACCGAGTAAGCTTATATTATTATAATACTTTTGAGGAAATAGATTTATTAAAGACAAGTCTACTTAAAATAATTAAAATTCTTTCTTAATTATTTTTTAATAAAACAGATTCTAACTGTCCTTGTTGATGCATTTCTAAAGCAATATCACAACCACCTATCAATTCACCTTCAACAAATAACTGGGGAATCGTTGGCCAATTTGAATGCTTTGATAATTCTATCCTAATATTTGGATTTTCTAGTACATTGGTCGCTTCAAAATCAACATCATAGTAATTAAGAATTTTTACTATAGTTGCTGAAAAACCACACATAGGTTGATCTTTGGTACCTTTCATATAAAGCATTATTCTATTTTTATTTATATCATTTATTATTTCGTCTTTCAAATCCATATTTATCTCATTTTTAGTTTAGAATTACTACTATAAATTTATTATAATTTAATAAGTTAATTATAATAGTTTTTAAATTAATAAATGAAAAAGTATGTAACAATAATATATTTATTTCTGATTTCAATTATTTTTTCTCAAAACTCTCCTAAAATTGCTCTTGTTTTATCTGGTGGGTCAGCAAAGGGTATTGCACAAATACCAACTTTGGAAATAATTGATTCTCTTAATATTCCAATTGATATGATCATTGGTACAAGCATGGGATCACTAACAGGTGTAGCATATGCTATGGGCCACTCAGCTGACGAAATGAAACAAATGGCATTTGATACAGATTGGGATATTATTTTTTCTAATAATAAAAAAAGAGAGAATCTATTTTTTTTACAAAAAGATGATTATGATAAATATAAAGCAACTTTTGAATTAGATGGTTTATCTCCTATACCACCTATAGCATTTATTAATGGTCATAATAGCTATATAAATCTTACTAAAACAACTGGGATCTATGAAACTATAACAAATTTCGATGATTTATTTATTCCATTTAGATGTATTGCTTTTGATTTAATTACTGGAAATGAAATTATCTTTAGTAGCGGATCATTATCTAAATCTTTAAGGGCAAGTACATCTATACCAAATATTTTTAGTCCTGTAAAAGATAATCAATTTCTATTAGTTGACGGTGGAGTTAAAAATAATTTTCCAACTGATATTGCAAAATCTCTTGAATTTGATTTTATTATAGGCGTTAATGTCTCGTCAACAAAAAAAGTTGCAGAAAATGATATCAGTACTTTTACAGAGGTAATTGGTAGATTGATTTCATTAAATGGATATAATAAAAAATTAGAAAATTTAAATTATGCAGATATTTTAATCCAACCTGATATAAATAATGAATCAGGATTAAATTTTAGCGATAATAACATGCAGGAAATATATAAAAGTGGTAAAAGAGCAGTTTATAATAAAATTGATGATTTTATAGCTTTAAAAAGTTTATTTAAATCAGAAGAATCAAAACCTGTAACATTCAATTCGATTAAAGATGATTTTATAATGCTTGAAGACATAATAATTAATTCTACTGATAATATTAAGTCATCAGATCTTTTTAATTTTAACTTTCCTAAAGTATTGGGTAAAAATGAATTTCTATCATTAATGTATAATCTTAGGAATTCAGATAAGTACATTCATATAAACTATAAAATTTTAAAGGGAGAAAAAGGATATGTATTAAATCTTAATATTAAAAAATCTCCTATTAGATTGATTAATAAAGTTATAATAAAAGATAATAAAAAATTATCTAAATCGTTTATAAGAGAAATTCTAAATATTAAACAAGGTGATAAATTAGATTTTAACTTGATAAGAGAAAATATTAATAATGCCTATAATTTAGATTATTTTAAAAGTATTCGTTATGAAATTGAATATGAGCAAGATGAAACTAATTTAGTTTTTATTATAGAGGAATCTAATTTTAATAAATTAAAGCTTTCTGCTGCATGGCATAATTATTATAAAATTTTTGGTCAAATAAAACTAGACCTTATTGATGTACCTTTAAAAAAGTTCCGATTTACAGATGAAATTACTTTAGGAAATAGTTTAAGAGAAAACAATATTAATATTTATTATATCAATAACTTCAATTTTCAATCATGGGTAATCCCTGTAATTAAAATTAAAAATTCAAAAAAAAAGATTTCTATATATAATTCTGAAAATAATTTAGTACCAGAAAATTTATATAATAAAAATTATTCATTTAATTTAATTACACCTTTTAAAAAATATGGAAATATTAGCTTAGGTATAAATAAACAAAAAAATAAATACCAAAATAGATTTGATAATGAATTAATCAAATTTTATTCACTTAATATTAATATTGATCAAATAGATAATTTATTATATCCTAAAAAAGGTTATTTATATGAAATCTATGCTGAACAAGGTCTTGAGGAATTTAAATATAATTTGAATTCATTTAGATTTGACCATTTTATTCGTTTCAATTCGAAATCAAGAATTAAATTATATGGAGATGCTATTTATAGTGATTTATCTAAATTTCAAAACTCTCTTTTTCAAAAGAGTATAACTTATTTCCCCTATGATAGAACTTTATCTTTCAGTGAATATAACCTAATGGTAACTAATCTAACATCATATGGAATGGAGTTTAATATTGATTATAAAAATAGTACAACTGTAAGAATTTTATATAATTATATTAATAATGTTGATTTTAAACATAATAATCAAAGTATTAATAATTTAAATAGCTATGGTTTTGGATTGAGGATAAAATCAATTTTAGGGCCTTTAAACTTTATGTGGACTAGTACAAATGACCCTATATATAATGTTAAAAGTAATAATTATTTTTTTAGTTTTGGATTTAATTATTAAGTATGTTTTAATGCATTAACTTACATAAATTTGGACCTTGATTTGATTGCCGGGGTGGTGGAATTGGTAGACACGCTGGTCTTAGGAACCAGTGCTTAACAGCGTAAGAGTTCGAGTCTCTTCCTCGGCACGCTATCTAATCAAACAAATCTTTAAAAAATATTTTTCTTTTAAGAAAATACTCAAATATTATACTCTTTGAAAAAATTAAATTATTTTTAAATAAATACTCATCACCTACCACTCTAATATTATTTATATACCTTCTTCTTTTTAATAAATAAAAAAAATTAAATATAGATGCTAATGATAAATAATGAGCTATAAAATGTAAGAATCTAAAATTTAATAGTTCTCTAAAAGATGAGATAATTTCTAAAATAATTCTTAATGGTAATACTTTTATAACTGTTAAAAACTGATAGTTAGTTAATAACAAAATCAAACTATTGCGATGATTTAAATATGTTTTCATTGGAGAATTATAACTTAAAGTCTTTGCTCCTTCATGATATATTACTGCACTTGGATTTACAACACATACATAATTAGATAGATTACATTTCCAGCAATAATCTATTTCCTCCATATGAGCAAAAAGTTTTTGATCAAATCCATTCATTTTCATAAATAGAGATTTTCGAGTTAAAAAAGCAGTACCAGATGTCCAAAAAACATTGCTATTTTCATCATATTGTGATGTATCTTTTTCTAAGGTATCAAAGATTCTACCTCTACAAAATGGGAATATCAAATAATCAATATAACCACCAGAAGCTCCAGCATAATCAAAAAAATCTTTTCTATTTAAATTTTTAATTTTGGGTTGAACAGATGCAATATTTTTATCTTTATCTAAAGTTGCAACCAAATGATTTAAAAAATTTTTACTATGAACTGTATCATTATTTAAAAAAAGTAAATAATCTCCAGAAGCAAAGCTTGCTCCAAGATTACAACCACCTGAATAACCTAAATTTTTATGAGATTTTTTTAAAATAATATTATTGTAATTATTTTTAATTTTTAAAAAACTATCATCGCTTGAGTTATTATCAATAATAATTATTTCAATATTTTTATAATTTATTTCTAATAAGGACTTTAGACATTGATTAATTATTGAATAATTATTATAATGCGGTATAATAATTGAAACTTTATTCATAATTATTTTATTGAATTTATTTGTATTAGATAATCATACAATTGAATAAGTTCAGTATTATTCGGATTATCATCAAGAAAATCTTTAATTAAATTAATAGCTTTTTCTGTTTCTCCAATTTCATCATATACTCGAACTACAGAGTAGAGCAAACCTATAGGTTTGTGATTTTTAAATAAGTCATTACTATAAGATATAAAATCTGATGGTTCTAAATTATCTGATAAAATATCACCTATATATTTTTGTAATTCAAAATTTAAATAATCAGACTTTTCTGTAAATAAAAATGTTGATCTTTTTTTAACAAATTCTAAATCATTAAGTTCTGCTAATTTATGTAGAAGATATATCTCAGTTTGAATATCAATTTTTTCATTGAAAAGACGTTTTAATATTTCAATTTGTTTGATACTATTATTAGATGCACCATAAATTGAATCACTAATTAAAACAACAAGCCCTGGTTCAATTTTTAAAATATCTTGTGGAAAATATTCATCCATCATTAATACTAATTTTTGTGCTTCTTCATAATTACCATTTTTGATATCATTTTGTGCAAGTCTAATAAATCCAATTCTATAATTTTGAACTAAACGCTGTATATTATCATTAAAATATATTTTATTATTATTTAAACCTCTATATCTATAAATACCTTCTTGATTATTTACGACTTGGTTATAATCAAAATCATTTACTATTATTTTGTTCAAATTTGACTGAGTTAAATTTTGTTTCATTTTTTTATAATTTATTGGGTTAATTAATTTTTTATCTTTATTTAAAATAACTCTATATGTCATACCTTCCATAGATAAGTATTGATTTAAACCTATTTGATTATTTGGTGCCACAGTAGCTGCAAAATAAATTGGTCTTTCAATATTAATATCGTTAATTATCTTTAAAATCATGTAATCCTGTACCCTTAATAATCTTCCAATTAATGTTGGTCTTATAATGAATGATATCGGATTATTATTAATGTTTATTTCACATTCAAGTTTATTCCATGTTTCTTCTTCATTAAATTCTTTACCACACAAATTAAAAGCAGATTCTGTAGCATACCAAGGATCAATAGAGTAAATATCATCGCTAAAAACATCCTTACTAAAATCAAAATTTAACTTAGGTTCATGTTTCATAAGTTGTTCGATATACCATGCTGTATTTAATAAACTTAAATTAATAACTTTAACATCTGTTCGAATATTTTCAACTTCTTGTAGGTACCATAATGGGAAGGTGTCATTATCACCGTTTGTAAAAATGATTCCATTTGGTTCACATGAATTAAGCAAATTATACCCATAATCCCAGGCTACATAGTTCTTACTCCTATCATGCTCAAAATAATCAGTTGCTAAAATTTTCATAGGCATAAAAATAAATATTATCGTTAATATGGATATCAGAATAGTAGAAGAATATTTTTGATTTCTTACAATTTTTTTAATATAGTCGAGGAAAACGGATAATCCAATTCCTATCCAAATTGAAAAAGTAAAAAAACTACCTACAAAAGAATAGTCCCTTTCTCTTGGCTGTGGATCATATTGATTTAAATAAATAATAATTAAAAGACCTGTAGCTAAAAATAAACTTAATATAGCGAATGCTCTTTTGGGATCTTTTTTAAAATGAATTATTAAACCAAAAATACCTAATAAAAAAGCAAGAGGTATACCATATCTAAAAATATTGATTCCATCAAGTTTTTCATTACCAATTAAATTCCCATTTAAATCATTTATATACCATGGAAAATTTTCTTTATCTCCTCTTCCTATAAACTGCCAAGCAAAATATCTTAAATACATTTCATTAATTTGATAATTAAAGAAGAAACTCATCTGCTCTCTAAAAGAAGGATTATTTTTATCCATAGTATATCTCTTCCAATTTGAATTTTCAGGTCGAGATATTGTAGACTTCCAATTTAAAATTTCCCAATCACCATATTGATCTCGATTCATATATGATAATGCCCTGTCAACAGTATTGGGATTGTTTTCATTTATACGGGGATATTGTTCGGCTCTAATAAAAATTAATATATAAGTTGAATAACCAATTAGTATCAAAAGTATACTAGAAAAAATAAATTTATTTATAAATTCAAACTGATAACTAGATTTGTTATAAAATCTATAGAAAATATATGAAATTGAAATTAGTATTAATATTATTAATAAGATACTTAAATTTGACTGCCACTGTATAAGTTCAAAAAATGATAAATTGTTTTTTGTTTTTTCAAATTTAACATAATCATCATATAAATTTTTAAATTCATCAACTTTATTATTTCTAGTGACAATAATTGAATTTACTCTATCCTTTAATCCCTGTTGATTAATGGATCCAAGATTGTTATCAATTTGGTTTGTTAATTTATAAATCTCTTTATCATAAGAGTCAATTTGATTTTGGATATCAATTAATTTTACATGAATACTATCTGATAATTCTGAAGAACTTTTAATTAATAATGAATTTGCAATTAAAAAAGAAACTAAAAAAAATGCTATTGATGAAATACAGTATGCATAAATTTTCAATATGGGTTTTTTAATTTTTAAAATAAAGAGCAGAATTGAAGAGACAATTATTAATGGTAATAAAATAATAAAAAATAAATTTCCATTTAATTTATTCATTAGATCTGGGATACCTTTTATTATACCAATATAAATTGTTATAAAAATTATCAAAGAAAGTAAGATAGGTATTAAAAATGATTTAATATTAAAATCAAATTTTTTAAAATATATAATCAACAAAATAAATGGGAGTGTTAATAAATTTAACAAATGTACACCAATTGCAAGACCTAACATATAAACGATAATTAATAAGTATCGTAAATTCCAATTATCGTTATGATTTCTTGACCATTTAAGAATCATCCAAACGACTATAGATGTAAAAAATGTTGATAATGAATATACTTCTGCTTCCACAGCATTAAACCAATGAGAATCGGTAAATGCAAAAGTTAAAGAAGCAATAAAAGCACTGCCATAGTTAATAATTGAATCAATATTATTTTTTGTTTTACCTTTATATTCCTCAATTAAATACACAATAATTAAATATAAAAACATTACAGATAAAGCGCTCGCAATTGGAGATATAAAATTAACTTTTGCTCCAATATCATTAAAAATTGGGAAAGAACTAAAAATATTTCCTAATAATAAATAAAATGGTGCACCAGGAGGATGTGGTATTCCAAGAATATAAGAAGTAGCAATAAATTCTCCGCAATCCCAAAAAGAAACAGTTGGAGCCATTGTAAGAATGTAAACAATAAGTGAAACAAAAAATGAAAGCCCTAATAATATTTTATTGATAATTTTATACATTTAGCCAATATTTATGAACTCTAACATATCCTTATAATTTATCATGAATTCTGTTTTAATTAATTTATTTTTTTCTAACTCTAATTTTGGATCTTCAGAAATTATTTGAAATGCTAAATCGCGTGCTCTACTTATAATTTCTCTATCGCTATTAAAATTTATTAATCCTGAATTTAAATATCCATGTTGCTTTGTACCAAAAAAATCACCAGGTCCTCTTAATTTTAAATCTTCATCTGAAATTAAAAAGCCATCTGATGTATTTTCCATAATTTTTAATCTTTGATTAGAATTAAAAGTTTCTTTTCTCTGAATCAAATAGCAAAATGATTGTAAAAAACTTCTACCAACTCTCCCCCTCAACTGGTGAAGCTGAGTTAATCCAAATCTCTCCGCATTTTCTATAACCATAATAGTAGCTTTCTTATGATCAATTCCTACTTCAATTACTGTTGTAGAAATTAAACATTGAATTTCGCCTGAAGTAAACTTTTTCATTAAACTATTTTTTTCATCTTTATCTAATTTACCATGCATAAAACCTAATTTATAATTTTTAAAAACTTTTTGTAGCGATTCAAAACCAGACTTTGCATCTTTTAAGTCCATTTTATCTGATTCTTCAATTAGTGGATAGACTACATAGCAATAATGACCGCTATCCATTTCTTTTTTCATATGTTTATAAACTAAATCGATATTTTTATCATCAATTAATTTTGTTTGAATTATTTTTCTATTTGAGGGCATTTCATCTATCCATGAAATATCCATATCTCCATGAATTGTAAATGCTAAAGTTCTTGGTATAGGTGTAGCAGTCATAGATAAAACATTGGGGTTTTCTCCTTTGTCCAATAAACCCTTTCTCTGATCAACACCAAACCTGTGCTGTTCATCAATAATAACAAGTCCTAAATCTTTAAAATTAACTTTTTCTTGAATAAGTGCATGAGTTCCAACGATAATATCAATTCTTCCGTTTTGTAGATTTTCATAAATTTTATTTTTATCTTTTTGATTTACATTACTTATTAATAGTTCACAATTAATATCATAATTTTTAAAATGCTTTTCAAAACTAATGTAATGTTGTTCTGCAAGTATTTCTGTTGGTGCCATGATTGCAACCTGAGAATTATGACCTACGATAATAGCTGCTGTAATAACAGCCACAATTGTTTTACCACACCCTACATCTCCTTGAATTAGTCTATTCATTGGTTTTTTTAAATTCAAATCAGATCTAATATCTCTTAAGGATTTAATCTGAGAATTTGTTAAAGTAAAATTTAGAGACTTATAAATTTCAATAGCATATTTACTTAATTCTTTATACGCTTTGCCTTGATAAGACTCAATTTTCTTTTTATTTAAAGCTTTTAATAATTGAAGAAAAAAATGCTCGTTAAATTTTAATCTATATAATGCAGTATCAATTGAAAATTGATCAATTGGATTATGAACCATATATACAGATTTATTTAATTCAATAAGTCCTTCTTTTTTTAAAATTGATGAATTAAAAAATTCAGTAAAAATATTTTTATTTTTATCAAAAATTTGTAACAGTAATCTTCTTAAACCCCTAGTATCAAAACCAGCTTTCTTTAAGACATTATTCGAAGAATATAAAGGAACAATACGCGACGTATTGATAGGGTCGTCTTTCTCATCTAAAATATCAAATTCAGGATGAATAATTCTAAATCCTTGATAAAACTCAATCTTACCAAATAATGCTACTATATCACCCTCTTTAAATTTTTCCATTATCCAAGAAACTCCATGAAACCATAATCCTTGTATAGTATGATTAGAATCTGTTAGTGTTAATTGAAAATAACTAGATTTTTTAGTTCTCTTAATACTCATTGAAACAACTTTTGCAACCACAACTGCTTTTTCGTTAACTATTAAATCAGATATTTTTTTAATATTTGTTCTGTCTAAATATTTTCTAGGGTAATGTTTTAAAATATCAGAAACTGTATGAATATCATTTTGATACAACGCTTGAGCACGTTTTGGACCTACACTTTTTAAAAATTTAATATCTGTATTTTTGTCAAATATATAATTAGAATTATTCAATATTATTACTTTAAGACATTAAACTGTTCAAATTTGCAACTAGCTTATCATAATTATTTTTATAATTAATATATTTTTTCTGTTCGTGCTTAACAATATTTTCAGGAGCTCGTTTAACAAAGTTTTCATTATCTAATTTTTTCTTAACAGAATTCATCCTAGCTTCAATATCTTTAATATTTGATTTTAAACGATTAATTTCTTTTTCTATATCTATTAAACCAGCTAATGGTAAAAACAATTCAACATCATTTATAACTGCAGTTGAGCACAAATCAGGTTTAGATATATTATCTCCATATAATATAGATTTTATTTTTGTTAATGATTCGAAATATTTTTTATTTCTAACAATTATATCAATTTTATTTTCTGAACCACGACATATTAATTCTGCTTCTTTTTTAGGAGATACATTTAATTCAGCTCTAATATTTCTAATTGCAGAGATAACATTCATTATAAAGTTTAATTCTTCTTCAATATTAGAATTTATCAATTTTGTATCTACAGCTGGCCATTGCGTTTTAACTAAGATGTTTTCATTGCTTTGCTTAAAAAACGACCAAATTTCTTCAGTAATAAAAGGAGCATAGGGATGTAGCAATTTTAAAATCGTCTTTAATACATGAACTGCAACTGATATGTTCAATTCTTTTTCTTTGAGATTATTTCCATACATTCTATTTTTAGAAAATTCAATATACCAATCACAATAATCTCTCCAAACAAAGTTATATATAGTTTTAATTGCTTCATTTAATTTATAATTTGATAATTGTGTATCAACCAAATTAATTGTTTTATTTAGTTTCGATAATATCCAAAAATCAATAGCTTCTAATTCTTGAAAATTAATTTTATTAATATTTTTTATGGAGGATATATCATCAATGTTCATCATTAAAAATCTTGATGAGTTCCAAAGTTTGTTCATGAAATTTCTACCTTGTTCTAATCTATCAATTGAAAATAAAACATCCGTTCCTTGAGGAGCAATCATTAATATGCTTACTCTTACAGCATCTACACCATACTTATCAAATAATTCTATTGGATCAGGAGAATTGCCAAGAGATTTACTCATTTTTTTTCCATTTTCATCTCTAATAATACTTGTAAAATATACATTAGAAAATGGGATTTCATTTTTGAAGTAAAGTCCAGCCATAATCATTCTAGCTACCCAAAAAAATATAATATCAGGTCCAGTTACTAAATCTTGTGTTGGATAAAATTTATCTAAATCTTTTGTTTTATTAGGCCACCCTAGTGTTGCAAGAGGCCATATCCATGAACTAAACCATGTATCTAAAACATCTTCATCTTGGACCCAACCATCTTCTTTTGGAGCATTAATTCCGCAATAAATTTCTTCATCTTTATACCAAACAGGAATTTGATGTCCCCACCATAATTGTCTTGAAATGCACCAATCATTAATGTTTTTTAACCAATGATTATAAATTTTTTCCCACCTAGCTGGATGAAATTTTATTTTTTTATCTTTTACAACTTTTAAAGCGGGATCAACTAATTTTTCCATTTTCATAAACCATTGTTTCGAAATTCGAGGCTCTATAACAACATTTGTTCTTTCAGAAAATCCAACCTTATTTTTATAATCTTCAATTTTTTCAATTAATCCTAATTGCGTAAGTTTTTGAACAACTTTTTTTCTTGCTTCAAATCTATCTAATCCTTCAAACTCATTTGGAACATTATTATTTAATGTCGCATCATCATTCATAATATTTATAATTTCCAGGTTATGTCTTTGGGCTATTTCTAAATCATTTGGATCATGAGCTGGTGTTATTTTAACACAACCAGTTCCAAATTCTTTATCTACATATTGATCAGAAAAAATTGGAATCTCTTTTTCAACTATTGGTAAAATAATTTTTTTTCCTATAAGAGCAATATATCTTTTATCTTCAGGATTTACTGCAACGCCAGTATCGCCTAACATAGTTTCAGGTCTAGTTGTTGCAACAGTTAGATATTTATTTGAATTTTTAATTGGATATTTTATGTACCATAATTTGCCATTTTTTTCTTTATAAAATACCTCCTCATCTGATAATGCAGTTAATCCTACTGGGTCCCAATTTATCATTCTTTCACCGCGATATATTAAACCGTCATTATAAAGTTTTACAAAAGCGTGAATTACAGCATCATAGTATTCCTTATTCATTGTAAAGTTTAATCTTTCCCAATCACAAGAACAGCCCAATCTTTTTAATTGTTCAATAATTATTCCACCATATTTTTCTGTCCAATCCCACGAGTGCTCAAGAAATTTTTCTCTTCCAATTTCTTTTTTATTAATATTTTCAGATGATAGTTTTTCAGTAACTTTTGTTTCAGTAGCTATTGAAGCATGATCAGTACCAGGTAACCACAATGTATTTTTCCCCATCATGCTCTCTTTTCTTATTAATATATCCTGAATAGTATTATTAAGGACATGTCCTAGGTGTAAAATTCCTGTAACATTAGGTGGCGGAATCATTATTGTAAAAGTATTTTTAGATTCATCTTGCGAAAAAACATTATTTTTTTCCCAATTTTGATACCATTTTAATTCCACCTCAGATGGCTTATATGATTTTGGTAATTCCATTATATTATATATATTAAAAAAATA
>CENX01208032.1_pt1 | contig 27010 bp, 26 predicted proteins | sample 361321 | NCBI WGS metagenome assembly CENX01 (sample SAMEA2619678, study PRJEB7988) | marine metagenome | isolation source: saline water (ENVO:00002010), including | reverse complement strand
ACTATCGGCAATCTATATAAGATAAAATGTAATTTGTAAAAATTTCTATATAAAAATCTATAAAATTATTCTCTTAGATTATACTATTAATAATATTGATGGTAAAATAAGAATAATCAATGGACTAGTTAATAATGGAAGAAGATTTTGTTAATAAGCAATCAGGAATAAAGCTTTTAAAAAAAGAAAATTTAGATGAATTAAGTATTAGCGAACTTAAAGAAAGAATTTTGTGCCTTAATGAACTAATAGAAAAATGTGAAAAAAAGATTGAAGAAAAGAAACTATCAAAGGATAGTGCTGAAAACATTTTTAAAAAATAAAATTAATTAATATTTATTTATATTCTAGGATTCACTTGTATCCTTTGAAGTGTCTTGTTTTTCAGGGGTCTTTTTTGAATTTTCTCCAAGAAAACCTTCGAATTTTTTATTGAATTTACCTACTCTTCCATCACGATCTAAAATCTTTTGACCTCCACCTGTCCATGCGGGATGAGTAGTTGGATCAATATCTAAAACTAAAGTACCATTTTCCTCTCCCCAAGTTGAACGAGTTTGGAAGCTGGAACCATCAGTCATTTTGACAGTTATCAAATGATAGTCAGGATGAGTATCTTTTTTCATAAAATTCCCTATTTTTTGATTGGTTTTACATTGCATTTATTAGTCATGCAAGTATTAAAAATCTAATTTTTCACTTAAAGCGTTAATTATATCATCATTACCAGCTATAATATTACCTTCCCAAAGATTTTTTTCGCTTCCATCTAAACCTTTTGCAAAACCTCCCGCTTCACGCACCAAAAGAACACCTGCTGCTATATCCCATATCTCAAGGCCTCTTTCCCAAAAAATATCATATCTACCTGCAGCAATCCAAGCAAGATCTAAAGCAGCTGATCCTGACCTTCTTATTCCAGCGACCTCTGGAATAATTTTATTCATTTCCTTAATAAATAATTCTTTATCACCCCTGCCTAAATGGGGAATTCCTGTTACTAAGATTGTGTCAGATAACTTTTTTCTAGTTGCTATCCTTATTCTTTTATCATTTAGAAAAGATCCTTTTCCTCTCTCAGCTGTAAACATCTCATCTGTGATAGGAGAGTAAATTATTGCTGCTTCCAATTTCCCGTTTATTTCAGCGGCAATAGAAATTGCAAAGTTAGGATTCCCATGCATAAAATTTGTTGTTCCATCTATTGGATCGATAATAAATCTAGATTTTGTTTTTTCATTTTTAATTGGCTTGGATTCTTCCATTACAAATGACCAATCTGGTTTTGCATAAGATAATTCATCATAAATTATTTGCTGAGTCCTTATATCGGATGCTGTGACGAAATTTGCAGGACCTTTAGTTTTTACTTGAAGATTTTCAAGCTCATTAAAATCTCTTCTTAAGCCCCTTGAAGCTTTATTTGCAGCCTTTTGCATAATATTTATAAGTGGAGAGTCCATTAATCAGCACGTTTAACATAAGATAAATCTTCTGTATTTATAATAATTTTTTCATCGACCTGAACAAATGGAGGAACCATTACACGTAATCCATTCTCTAATATTGCTGGCTTATATGAAGCAGCGGCAGTCTGACCTTTAACTGTCGGTTCAGTTTCAGAAACTACTAAAGTTATATGGTCCGGTAAAGCTATATTAATTGGGCTTCCTTCATGGCTTTCAATCTCAACATCCATACCATCTTGAAGTAGTGCAACCTTTTCACCAATAAAATCTTGAGATAATTCAATTTGTTCGAAAGTTTCTTTATCCATAAATGATACTATATTTCCTTCGGTGTATAAGTATTGATAAATTTTATTATCAAGTCTTAATCTTTCAACTGTTTGAGATGCTCTAAACCTCTCATTAAGTTTAGTGCCTTCAGGAATTTTTTTTAATTCTACTTGGGCAAATGCACCTCCTTTACCAGGTTTTACATGTGAGGTTTTAACTGCAACCCAAATTGCATCATTGTGTTGAATTATATTTCCTGGTTTAATCTCATTACCATTGATTTTCATAAGACTTCCTTAGTTACTAAAAATCTTGATCTTTAGACCATTTACCTTTGGTTGCTAAAGAATTCATTTTTGCTCTATGCGCAAATGCTTTTGAACACTCGTTTTCATTTTCTGACTTACCTTGCCAAGCCCGTAATGCCGATGCTTGCAAAGCTCTACCATAAGAGAAGCTTAAATTCCATGGTGTTCCGTCAATTTTATTAATTGCATTAAGATTTTCAGTAGCCTCAACTTCAGATTGGCCTCCAGATAAGAAAACTATTCCTGGTACCTCTGATGGAACAGTTTCTTTGAAACAATTAATAGTCATTTCAGCTATTTCATCAGGGGAAGATTTTTTTGAAGATTCTTTTCCATTTATAATCATATTAGGTTTTAAACAAATACCTTTTAAATCCACCCTATGCTTAGTCAAATCGTCAAAAACTTTTTTTAAAGTTTTTTTTGTAACTTCATAGCATTGCTCAATTGTATGCGATCCATCCATCAAGACCTCTGGCTCAATAATTGGAACAATACCTGCTTCTTGGCATAATGCTGCATATCTTGCGAGTGCATGTGAGTTAGCTTCAATGCACAATGTTGATGGGATTTCATCAGAAATTGCAATAACGGCTCTCCATTTTGCAAATTTTGCTCCGAGATCAGAGTATTCATTAAGTCTTTCTCTTAATCCATCTAGACCTTCTGTAACTGTTTCACCATTCGTCATTGCTAACTCTTTTGCCCCCATATCAACTTTAATACCAGGTAGTGAGCCAGCTTCATTAATTATATCAACTAATTTTTTGTCATTTTCAGTTGATTGTCTTAGAGTTTCATCAAATAGTATAACTCCTGATATATAATTTTCCATTGCTTCACGAGTTTCAAATAATATTCTTCGATAATTCATTCTATTATTTTCAGTTGAATCAACATTAATTGTATCAAATCTTTTTTTAATTGTTCCTGAGCTTTCATCTGCAGCCAAAATACCTTTTCCTTTTGCAACCATTTGATTTGCTATTTCATAAATTTCTGTCATTTTTTCCCCTTATTATCTTAAGACTTCTAATCCTGGTAATTTCTCTCCTGCTAATAATTCTAAAAAAGCACCTCCAGCCGTTGAGATATATGTAAAGTCTTTATTGTAATTTGATTGGCTTAAGGCAGCAACTGTATCACCACCTCCAGCTATAGAAATAATTTTTTTATTTTTTGTTAGATTTGAAATCTCTTTAGCAACAGATACTGTTCCTTTTTGAAAAGGATTTAATTCAAATAATCCTAACGGGCCACACCAAACTACTGTGCTCGCACTTTTAAGGATTTCATTAATTTTCTTTATAGTATTTGTACCAATATCTAATATTAAAGAATCATTTGAAATTTCGTCAATAAGCAATTCTTTAAAAGAAGTTCCTTTTTCCATATCTTTTGCAACAAGAGCATCAGTTGGAAGTATTATTTCACAATTCTTTTTTTTTGCATTTAACAAAATATTGTTTGCTGTATTTATCATTGACCTTTCGCATAGGGATTTTCCAATCTTAAATCCTTTTGCAAGAAGGAATGTATTTGCCATTCCCCCACCAATAAAAAGGAAATCAACATTATTTGAAAGATTTTCAAGAACTTTTAACTTAGTGGAAATCTTCGAACCACCAATAATTCCAAATTTTTGTCCTGAACTAATGTTAAGAGATTTATTTATCATTGAAACTTCTTGTTCTAAATATCTTCCAGAAAAAGATGGTAAATATTTTGCAAGACCTACCGTAGAAAGGTGAGATCTATGTGATACCGAAAATGCATCATTTACAAAATAGTCAGCATTTTTAGAAACTCTTTTTGCCAACTCCATATCATTTTTTTCTTCCCCATCATGATACCTGGTATTTTCAAATAAAATTATTTGTTCACTTGATGACAATTTAATTTTTCTTTTATTCTTTTCCTCATAAAAATCATCTATGAATAAAATATCTTTTTTTAGATATTTTTCTAGTGTGGGAACAATCTTTTTAAGGGTGAATTTATCATTGTTTTCACCATTAGGTCTTCCAAGGTGAGAGAGGAGGCATACTTTTGAACCTTTTTTGGTTAACTCATTGACTGTAGGGATAATCCTTTCAATTCTTGTTGCATCAAGAATAATATCATCTTTAAATGGAACATTAAGATCAACTCTTATATAGACTATCTTGCCTTTTAAATTTTTTTTTAAAAGTTGGTCCAGATTTCTTAAATTTAGCATTAAATTATATTAATTTGCCAATTACTGAGGCAGTATCACTCATCCTATTAGCAAAACCCCATTCATTATCATACCAACTTAAAACTCTTCCAAGTCTTCCACCAATTACCTCTGTTTGGGTTAAATCAAATGTTGAACTAGCTGGATTATGGTTATAATCTATTGAGACTAGTGGCTCATTAGAAGTTTCAAGAACCCCTTTAAGCGAGCCTAATGATATCTTTTTCATTGCATTATTTATTTGTTCAACCGAAACTTTTTTCTTAGAATTAAAAACAAGGTCTATCATAGAAACATTTGGAGTTGGGACTCTAACAGCAGTTCCGTCAAGCTTACCAAGTAGTTGAGGTAATACAAGACCTACAGCTTTTGCAGCACCAGTTGAGGTTGGTATTATGGATTGTGAAGCTGATCTCGCCCTTCTTTTATCAGAGTGAAGTGTGTCAAGTATTGCTTGGTCACCGGTAAAAGCATGGACAGTTGTCATATAACCTTGATTAATACCACAAAGTTTGTCTAAAACCATTGCGACTGGTGCTAGACAGTTAGTTGTACAAGATGCATTTGATATTATTTTATGACTTTTTCTTATTTTTTTATGATTAACCCCATAAACAACAGTTATATCAGCATCTTTTGAAGGAGCGCTAATAAGGACTCTTTTTGCACCAGCTTTAAGATGCAATGAAGCTTTTGCTTTATCAGTAAAGATACCTGTACACTCCATTATAATATCAACATCTAATTTACCCCATGGTAAATTTTCAGGATTTCTTTCAGAAAAAATTTTTATAGGCCCCAGCCCAGCATTTATTGATGATTTGGAATATTTAACCTTATAGGGAAATTGACCATGTACTGAGTCATACTGAAGTAAATGAGCGTTAAAATCTGGAGTTCCTAGATCATTGATAGCAACTACTGATATATCTTTTCTTTTTGACTCAATTATAGCTCTTAGAGCTAATCGCCCAATTCTTCCAAATCCGTTTATCGCGACTTTAGTAACCATTTTTTCCCCTATTCTTATAAATTTTCTTTAATAATATTTAATACATTTTCTTTATTTATTTTAAAATATTCAAATAAATCAGAAGCTGGTGCACTAGCACCAAAATCTTTCATTCCTACAAAAAACCCGTTATCTCCTAGATATTTTTCCCATCCTGTACCAACTGATGCCTCAATTCCTATACGGATTCCGTCTGTTTCTAAAAGTGTTTTTTTATATTCATAAGATTGTTTTTCAAATAATTCAAAACTAGGCATTGAAACAACCTTGCAAGTTATTTCCTCTTTTTCCAATTCTGTCTTCACATCAATTGCAATAGATACTTCACTTCCTGTGGCAATAATACAAACTTTTGGTTTTTTAGTAACTGAACCAACCTCATAACCACCTAATTCACATTTATTTGAACTTTCATATGTATCTCTAAAGTGCTCACAACCCTGCCTGCTTAGTGCAAGTATTGAGGGTTTACTTGAACTTATTGCAATTTCCCAGCACTCTGCAACCTCAGTTGCATCACCAGGCCTAAAAACATTTAAATTAGGAATAGACCTGAGGCTTGGAATTTGTTCAATCGGCTGATGCGTAGGACCATCCTCTCCAACACCAATAGAATCATGGGTCATAACATGAATAACTTTTATACCCATTAATGCTGCTAATCTAATTGAAGGCCTGCAGTAATCAGAAAAAATTAAAAATGTTCCTGAATAAGGAATTATACCTTTATGAAGTGCCATACCATTCATTGCAGCGGCCATACCATGTTCTCTAATTCCGTAATGTATAAATCTACCTTTGAAGTTATTTTTTGAAATTGGATCTATATTTTTAGTTTTAGTATTATTTGAGGGAGTAAGGTCAGCTGAACCACCAACCATTTCTTCAACTACTTCGTTTAAAACCTCTAAAACTTGTTGCGATGATTGCCTGGTTGCAAGTTTTGGATTTTCAGAAGAATATTTTTGTTTCAAATTTTGTAAATTCTTTTTTACTAGATTAGAAATATCACCATTAACTGCATGAAGAAACTTAACTTTCTTTTTATCGTCAATATTTGATAGTCTATCTTCCCAATCTTTTCTCTCGCTTGTATTTTTTAACCCAATCAGACGCCAAGCATCTTTAATATCTGTAGGAATTTCAAAAGGTTCGTAATCCCAACCAAGATTTTTTTTCATGTTGTCAATCTCTTCTTGACTAAGAGGCGCTCCATGTGAAGCAGATGTTCCAGCTTTATCAGGAGATCCAAAACCAATTGTTGTTTTGCAGGCTATCAAAGATGGTGAATCAGTTTTTAATTCTTCAGCAATTGCCTCTTCAATTTGAGCGTAATCATGTCCATCTATTTCTCTAGTACTCCATCCAGATGCATCAAATCTTTTAACTTGATCAGTTGAGTCTGACAAGTCTAGAGACCCATCTATTGAAATATTATTGCTATCATAAAGAACAATTAGCTTTGATAGTCCTAAATGCCCAGCAAGACCAATTGCTTCATGACTTATACCTTCCATTAAGTCTCCATCAGATGCTATTACGTATGTATTATGATCAACTATATCGTCTCCAAATCGAGAATTTAAAATTCTTTCGGCAATAGCCATTCCAACAGCAGTTGATATTCCTTGCCCCAATGGACCAGTTGTTGTTTCAATTCCCAAAGTGTGACCATATTCTGGATGACCGGGTGTAACAGAATTTAATTGTCTAAAGTTTTTGATTTGATCCAATGTCATATCTTTATAACCAATTAAATGATGAATTGCATAAAGTAACATCGAGCCATGACCTGCTGATAAAACAAGTCTATCTCTATTTTGCCACTCAGGAACTTTAGGATCTATTTTTAAAAATTTAGAGAATAATACAGTAGCGAAATCAGCTGCACCCATCGGCATTCCGGGATGACCACAATTTGCTTTTTTTACAGCTTCCACAGAAAGAAATCTCACTGCATCAGCCATCTTTTTTAGACTAACATCATTATTTTCCATTTTTTTTCTCTGAGTCACTTAGTTATTTTTCTTGAATTTTATAAAATGTAATTTGAAGAAGTAATCCTGAAACGTCAATCTGAATCTTAAAAAATTCATTTTTTTAATATAGTGTTGAACCAAATCAATATTGATGTAATTATAAATTAAATATGAGCAAAACTTTTAAAAATTTAAAAAAATTTATTGATGAAGCTAATTCCAGTGTAACTGATTTACTAAAACTTTATAACGACAAATCTGCTGAGCTAGAAAAAGCCAGTCAATTGAATGAAGATCTTTCAAAAAAATTATTGGCTAGTGAAAAGATTAAAAGTGAAGCCAGAAAAGAAATCGAGTTACTAATAAATTATGTTAAAAATAATTAGGATAGAAAATGGGAAATGTATCTATTGAGATTAATAATAGAGAATTTCTTATCGCCTGCACCGATGGTGATGAAGATAAAGTTAGAAATCTAGCAATAAAATTTGCTAATAGAATTAGTAAAATAAAAAAAAGAGTTGGCGAGCTCGACCAACAGAGACTTTTTTTGTTGGCAGGGATTCTTGCTGAGGAAGAGAATCAAGAACTTAACGATGAATTGAGTATTGATGAAATGACAGAGGTCTTGAAAGATATTACTATAAAAATTAAAAGTAATATTAATCAGTAATTAAAATCTCTAATTATGTTTAAAGATTACCAAAAAGAAAAAAATAAACTCCGATCTATTTGGAAGGTAAAAAGAAAAGAATTTTTTTTAGATTTTTCAAAAGATAAAGATACAAGTTTTATTAAAAACTTTATTAAGGCAGTTGGTTGTTTCAAGAATAAGGTGATTGCTGGTTATAATCCAATAAACTACGAAACTGATTGTCTAAATTTACTAAGATATGCTTCAAAAAATGGATCAAAACTTGCATTGCCATATGTAAATGACGAAAAAATTATTGAATTTAGAGAATGGTCTGAGAATCAAGAGCTAATAAAAGACAGTCTTGGTATTTTATCCCCCTCATCCAAAAATATATTAGTTCCTGATATTATTATAATTCCATTACTATGTTTTAATAAAAAAGGAGTCAGACTTGGTATGGGTTTAGGTATTTATGATAGAAGCCTTCCTTTTTTTGATTTAAGTGCTAAGTATGGATTAGCTTTTTCTGGTCAGGAGACAAATCATATTATAAGAGAGGATCATGATTTTTTACTGGATGGTGTTATTACAGAAAAAAAATTTTTTAATTTTAAAGGGATAAGAAATTGAGAATATTATTTTTAGGCGATATTGTTGGAAGGTCTGCAAGAGAAGCTGTAATAAAAAAGATGCCAGATATAAGAAAAGAATACTCCTTAGATTTTGTTATTGTTAACGGAGAAAATGCTGCTGGTGGATTTGGAATAACCGAGGATATTTGTGAAAAACTTTTTTTTTCGGGTGTCGATTGTATTACCACTGGAAATCATGTTTGGGACCAAAGAGAATTAATAAAATATATTGATACTGAAAATAGACTTTTAAGGCCAATTAATTTTCCTGAAGATACACCTGGAAGAGGTTCAAATATTTTTTTAAGTCAATTTGGTCGTATCTTAGTAGTAAATGTAATGGGAAGACTTTTCATGGAGTCATTGGACGATCCTTTTGCAGCAATAGAGAGAGTTTTATCAGATAACCAATTAGGTGATAATTGTGATGCTATTATCATAGACATTCATGCAGAAACAACATCAGAAAAAACAGCGATGGGTCATTTTTGTGATGGAAGGGTTAGCTTGGTTGTAGGAACGCATACTCATATACCAACTGCTGATCATCAAATTTTACCTTTTGGAACTGCTTACCAAACTGATGCTGGTATGTGTGGCGATTATGATTCAGTAATAGGAATGGAAAAAACTGAGCCTATAAGAAGATTTGTTGAAAGGACTCCTGGTGGAAGATTTAATCCTGCACAGGGTATACCAACCCTTTGTGGTTTAATTATTGAAACTTCAGTAGATGGGTTGAGTGAATCAATTGAACCGTTTAGAGTAGGAGGAATTTTATCTCAAACTGATAATTAAAAATTTGTTCTAAATAGAATAAGACATGAGTTTATATAAATGGCAGGACACTCGAAATTTAAAAATATACAATTTAGAAAAGGCGCACAGGATAAAAAAAGGTCAAAAATTTTTGCAAAAATTTCTAAAGAGATCACTGTAGCAGCAAAGCTAGGTCTTCCAGACCCAAGTGCCAACCCAAGATTACGATCAGCAATTGCTCTTGGTAAAGCGCAAAATATGCCAAAAGATAATATAGAAAGAGCTATTAAAAAAAGTTATGATGAAAATGCTGAAAACTATGAGTCTGTCAGGTATGAAGGTTTTGGAATTGAGGGTGTTGGAATAATTATTGAAACTTTAACTGATAATAGAAATAGAACTGCAGGCGATATAAGGTCTATTTTTTCAAAACATGGGGGAAACTTGGGTGAAACCGGTTCTGTAAGTTTTATGTTTAATCATGTTGGAACAATAAAATTTTCAGAAAAAGCTGGAAGTTTTGACGATATATTTGATATAGCAATTGAAGCAGGAGCGGTTGATTGTGACACACTGGATGATGAATATGAGATATCTTGCCCTAAAGATGACTTACATCAATTTGTTGAAAATATTGAAAATAAAATTAGTGAAGATATTACAGCTCAATTAACTTGGAAGCCTTCTAATCAAATTTCCTTAAACAAAGAAAAAGCAATTAAAATTATAGAGATGATTGAAGTTTTGGAGGATCATGATGATGTCCAAGATGTTTTTGCTAATTTTGAGTTACCTGAAGATATTTTCAATGAACTACAATAGGACATTATTTTAAAATGCCTTCACCACAAAAAATAAAAGGAAAGTCTTTTGAAAATGCAAAAGCAAAATTTTTAACTGAAATATTTGAAGAAAAATTTATCAGAGTTCCAACATCTGGAGCATTTCTTGGTGGTCAAAATTATGATAGAAGGTTGTCAATGTCACAAGGCCAAGTAATGGCATTTAAAGGGGATATAATTCCTCCTGACGACTGGATCTATTTTAATTGTGAATGCAAGTTTTATAAAGATTTTAAGTTCCATCTTCTATTCAACGAATCTAAAGTACTTGATGGCTGGATAGAGGAAACAATTTCTACAGCGAATGAGAATGATCTAAATATAATTTTTATGAAATTTAATAACATAGGTGAATATGTTGCCTACCAACGACATGAAAAATTTAAAGTTAAAAATTTTGTTTCATATTCTAGAGGTTGGAATTTTACATCCCATGAAAGCTTCTGGAATGATTTTAATATTAATAAGATAAGAGATAGATCAAAAGGGGCTAACCTCTGATGAGTAATTTGTAACTTTTTAGATCGTATGAAAAATAAAAAAATAGAAAAAGATTTACCAGAAGTAAAACTTTTGGACAAATATATTGAAGATGAAATGATTGCATTAGCAGTATCTGGTGGACCAGACTCAACTGCGATGATGCATATAGCATCATTATCGAAAAAAATAAAAAAAGATAATGTCATAGTCGTTGTTGTTGACCATGGTTTAAGAGAGGGGTCTGCAGATGAAGTAAAAATAGTTTCTGAGAACGCAAAAAAACTTGGCTTTAAATTTAAAACTCTCAAGTGGGATGGTCTTAAACCAAATACCCGAATACAAGAATTAGCTCGAAAAAATAGATATCATTTAATAACTAAGTGGTGCAAAACAAAAAAAATTAATAAAATTTTTCTTGCTCATCATCTTGACGATCAAATTGAAACGTTTTTGATGCGTTTAGCAAAAGGATCAGGAGTTGATGGCTTAGCTTCAATGGATTTTTTATCAAAAATTTCTGATATTTACCTAGTTAGACCTTTTTTAGAGATTCCTAAAGAGAGACTTTTAAATATCTTAGATTCTTCAAAATTAAGATGGATAAATGATCCGAGCAATTTTAATATGAACTTTAAGAGGTCAAGAATAAGAGAAATTACTCCTATTCTTGCTAAGGAAGGGATTGATTCCAAACAAATCAGCCATGTAATCAAAAGAATGCGTTCAGCAAGTAAATCACTTAATGCACAAACTAAAATTATTATAAATAAATATATTCATGACTTTAAGAATATCGCATACTTTCTTGATAAAAAAATTTTAACAGAGGTAGAGGATGAAGAAATTCTTTTAAGAGTGATAGAAAAAATTATCATGAATATCTCTGGGTCAATATATCCAGCAAGAGGTTTTAAGCTCAAAAATATTTTATTTTGGTTTTTTAAAGAAGATAAAGTTACCGCAAAAACACTCAATGGGGTTGTTATTAGAAAGAGAAAAAATGATTTTATATTTTATAGAGAGCTAAATGACTGTGATAAATCTGCAGGTATTAAGATTCTAACTTCAAAATACGTCTGTTGGGATAACAGATTTTCTCTAAGGGCTAATATGTCAAAAAACCTTGAAGTAAGAGCATTAGGTAACGCTGGTATAAGTATTTTAAAAGAAAAAAAAATATTGAAAAGACAGGGTTATAAGGGAGTTCCTTTATCAGCTTGGAAGACTGCCCCTGGGGTTTGGTCAAAAAAAAGACTTATTTCAATGCCAACTTTAGGTTACACTGAAAAAAAGGGTTTAAAAATTTATATAAAAATTCATAAAAATTTATAAAAGACCCTAGTAATTCATTAATTAATAACTATCTATAATGTTATTGATTATTTTAGAAATATAAGAAAGGTAGAAAAGTGAATAACGGAAATTTAAGAAATATTATAGTTTGGGTTATATTAGCATTTTCTTTATTAGGATTATACAATTTAGTTGATAATCCCATTGTAACAAAAAATCAGACAGAAATTTCATTTTCTCAGCTTTTGGCTGAAGTAGATGCAGGAAATGTTGTAGATGTAGAGATTGCTGGTGATAATATATCTGGACACTATTCTGATGGAAGGTCTTTTAAAACTTTTGCTCCCTCAGATCCGACCCTTATTGATAGACTTTATAATAGAGGTGTTTCGATTTCTGCCAAACCCGAAAAAGAGGGCGGTTCAATACTTCTAAATATCCTAATTTCCTGGTTTCCTATGCTCCTACTTATTGCTGTTTGGATATTTTTTATGCGACAGATGCAAGGTGGTGGAGGAAAGGCTATGGGTTTTGGAAAATCGAAGGCAAAGCTTCTTAATGAAAAAAGTGGAAAAGTTACTTTTGAAGATGTTGCAGGTGTAGATGAAGCTAAAGATGATTTACAAGAAATTGTTGAATTTTTAAAAGATCCATCAAAATTTCAAAGATTAGGTGGACGTATTCCTAAAGGGGCACTATTAGTAGGTCCTCCTGGTACAGGTAAAACATTACTTGCTAGAGCCATTGCGGGTGAGGCTAATGTTCCATTTTTCACTATTTCTGGATCTGACTTTGTAGAGATGTTTGTAGGTGTTGGTGCAAGCCGAGTAAGGGATATGTTTGAACAAGCTAAAAAAAATGCTCCCTGTATAATTTTTATTGACGAAATTGATGCTGTTGGTAGGTCTCGTGGAGCTGGTTTGGGCGGCGGAAACGATGAAAGAGAACAAACTTTAAATCAATTACTTGTAGAAATGGATGGTTTCGAGACTAACGAGGGTATTATTTTGATTGCAGCTACAAATAGACCCGATGTTCTTGATCCGGCACTATTAAGACCAGGTAGATTTGATAGACAAGTAGTCGTTCCAAATCCTGATATTATAGGAAGAGAAAAAATATTAAAGGTTCATATAAGAAAGGTTCCAATATCTTCTGATGTAGATATTAGGGCAATAGCTAGAGGCACTCCAGGTTTTTCTGGTGCAGATTTAGCAAATATTGTTAATGAAGCCGCATTACTTGCTGCAAGAAGAGGTCTTAAATTGGTTTCTAATGCTGAATTTGAAGATTCAAAAGATAAAGTGATGATGGGTCCTGAGAGAAGATCAATGGTTATGACTGAGGAAGAAAGAACCCTTACAGCTTATCACGAGGCAGGTCATGCACTGGTTTCATTAAATTATTCTTCATCAGATCCTATTCACAAAGCTACAATCATACCGAGAGGCAGAGCTTTAGGAATGGTTATGAGGCTTCCTGAAAGAGACCAAATATCAATAACAAGAGAGAAAATGTATGCAAATCTTGCTGTTGCTATGGGTGGAAGGATAGCTGAAGAGGAAGTTTTCGGTTACGATAAAGTTACATCTGGTGCCTCATCAGATATTAAGCAAGCTACTGATCTAGCAAGAGCTATGGTAATGCAATATGGAATGTCTGAAAAACTTGGATTTTTGTCATATGGTGATAATGAAGAAGAGGTATTTCTTGGGAGATCTGTTGCAAGAACTCAAAATATGTCTGAAGAAACTCAAAAACAAGTTGATTCCGAGGTAAAGGTAATTGTTGATATATCATATAAAAATGCTGAAAAAATTATTCAAGATAAAAGGAAAGACTTAGATATAATTGCTAAAGGCCTGCTTGATTATGAAACACTAACTGGTGACGAAATAATTAACCTTTTAAAAGGGATTGATCCTACAAGAGAAGATCCCTCTGATGATGATAAAGGCGCAAAAACATTATCTGGATCTGTTCCAAAAACAGGTAGAAAAACACAAAAAACTGAACCAGGTCTTCAAGGTACTTAAATTAAGTCTCGGGGGATTGAGTGGAAAAAAAATTCTTTGGAACCGATGGAATACGTGGAACGGTTAACGAGTCCTATTTAACTGCTGATACTGCTTTAAAATTAGGTATCGCTGCTGGAAAAGTTTTTACAAGAGGCCCTCATATTCATCGAGTTGTTATAGGAAAAGATACAAGAGTGTCAGGTTACATGCTTGAAACAGCTTTAACTTCGGGTTTCACCTCAGTTGGTATGGATGTTTTTCTTTTTGGTCCAATTCCTACACCTGCAGTTGCTTATTTAACTCAGGCATTGAGAGCAGACCTTGGAGTAATGATTACTGCATCACATAATACTTATGAAGATAATGGTTTTAAGCTGTTTGGTCCAGAAGGGTATAAACTTTCAGATGAAAAAGAGCTTGAAATTGAAAAATTAATTCTCTCAAAAGACCTTTTAGAGTTCCCTCGTTCAGAATACATAGGAAGAGCAAAAAGGATAGATGATGCACAAGCTCGTTATATTGAGTATGCTAAAAGATCTTTTCCTAAAGATAAAACTCTTGAAAATATTAAGATCGTCCTGGACTGTGCCAATGGAGCTTCATACAAAGTTGCACCTGAAACATTTTGGGAATTAGGTGCTGAGGTTTTAGTAATTGGAGCGGAACCTAATGGTAAGAATATTAATCTTAATTGTGGTTCTACAAATACTGAATTATTAAAAAAGAAAGTTTTGGATGAAAAAGCTGATATCGGTATAGCTTTAGACGGCGATGCTGATAGATTGGTTGTAGTTGATGAAAAGGGAAATGAAATTGATGGCAATCTTTTATTTGCTTCAATTATAAAAAACTGGAATGAAAAAGATATTCTTAAAAATAAATCAGTAGCGTCTACAGTTATGGCAAACTTTGCCTTAGAGAAATATCTATCAAGTATAGGTGTTGATCTTATGAGAACTGATGTTGGTGATAGGCACTTGGTTAGAGGAATGAGAGAGAATAATTTGAATATTGGTGGAGAACCCTCAGGTCATATAGTAATGAGTAATTTTGGTACAACTGGGGATGGACTTATTGCTTCACTCCAAATTTTATCTATTATGTGTTCAGAAGATAAACCAATTAGTGAAATTGTAAATTTATTCAAGCTGTGTCCTCAAGAAAATATTACTGTTCCAATAAATGAAACTAGTCCATTAGATAGTGAAGAGGTAAAAAAAGTTATTAAAGAACAAAAAGATATTTTATCTAAAAATGGAAGAGTTATTGTTAGAGAGAGTGGAACAGAGCCAATTATTAGAGTTATGGTTGAGTCAAATGATGAAGCATTAAATACAATTATTTCTAAAAAAATTGTTTCTGTAATTAAATCATCTAGTAATAAAAATAATTAAATTCTATCTTTTATAAATTTCATTTGACTAAAAGTTATTAAAATTATATTTCCATAAATGGGTTACCCCTCCCCAACGGGGGGCAACTATCTGGAAGGATAGAATATAATGATTATAGAAAAGCCAATAAACAAGCCTGATTGCATGAATTTTTCATCTGGGCCTTGTACAAAAAGACCAGGATGGAGTGTTAATTCTCTTGAAAACGCTCTCTTAGGCAGAAGCCATAGAAGTAAAGAAGGTAAAGTTAAATTAAAAGATGCTATTGATAAAACAATAGAAATACTTGGTATCCCCGAAGGATATAAAGTTGGAATTGTTGCTGGCTCTGATACCGGCGCTATTGAAATGGCAATGTGGAACTTACTAGGTTCAAAACCTGTAGAAATTCTAGCGTGGGAAGTTTTCGGTAATGATTGGAAAAAAGATATTACTGAACAATTAAAAATTGAAAATTCAAATCTTCATATTACCGAATTTGGTGAATTACCTGATCTTTCAAAAGTAAATTTTGATAACGATGTTATATTTACTTGGAATGGAACTACAGCTGGAGTTAAAGTTCCAAATGCCGATTGGATTCCTGAGAAACGAAATGGTCTTGTTTTATGTGATGCAACATCTGCCGTATTTGCTCAGGATATTATATGGGATAAACTAGATGTCATTACATACAGTTGGCAAAAAGTCCTTGGTGGAGAAGCTGCTCATGGAATCCTAGTTTTAAGTCCTAAGGCTCTTAAACATTTAGAAAATTTTTCTCCTAGTTGGCCTATTCCTAAAATTTTCAGATTAACAAAAGAGAAAAAAGTAATTGAAGGTGTTTTTAGAGGTGAAACTCTTAATACACCATCAATGTTATGTGTAGAGGATTATTTAGATGTTTTAGGTTGGGTTGAGAGTATTGGAGGTTTAAGCTCATGTATTAAAAGAGCTGACAAAAGCCTTCTTAATATTGAGACATGGATTGAAAAGTCTGACCATTTAGATTTTTTATGCAAGCAAAATGAATACAGGTCTAATACTTCTGTATGTTTAAAGTTTAAAAAAGACGAAATTTTAAATATGAATGAGGATTGGCAAAGAATGTTAGCCAAAGAGATTGGCTCCATCCTTGAAAAGGAAGAAGTGGCTTATGATATCGTTAATCATAGAAGCGCACCTCCAGGTCTAAGAATATGGACTGGGGCAACTGTTGAAAGTTCTGATGTTGAAAAACTTTTACCTTGGATTGATTGGGCTTATAGACAGGCTTTGATTAATATCGATAGTAATTAGGGAGTTACTTATGCCAAAAGTATTAATATCTGACAAATTAAGCCTTAAAGCTGAGAAAATCTTTATTGAAAGAGGTATAGAGGTTGATGTTATAACTGGTCTTGAAAAAGATGAGTTAATTAAAATTATTGATAAGTATGATGGTTTAGCAATTAGATCATCAACAAAAGTAACTCAAAAAGTTCTTGATGCTGCTAGTAACCTTAAAGTAGTAGGTAGAGCAGGAATAGGTGTTGATAATGTTGATATTCCATATGCAACATCAAAAGGTGTTGCAGTAATGAATACTCCCTTTGGTAATGCTATTACAACTGCTGAACATACTATTTCACTGATAATGTCATTGGTTAGGAATATTCCTCAAGCCAATGAGTCAACACATCAAGGTAAGTGGGAAAAATCAAAGTATATGGGTACAGAAATTACTGGTAAGACTTTGGGTGTAATAGGATGTGGGAATATTGGATCAATAGTTGCCGATAGAGCTTTGGGTCTTAAAATGAAAGTTTTGGCTTTTGATCCTTTTCTTACAGAAGAAAAAGCTCTCGACCTCAAAGTAAAAAAAGTCGATCTTGAAGAGTTATTGTCTTTTAGTGATATTATTACTTTGCATGTTCCAATGACAGACCAAACTGCAAATATTATAAATAAAGATACTCTAGAAAAATGCAAAGATGGTGTGCGGATAGTCAACTGTGCCAGAGGGGGATTAGTTGATGAAAAAGCTCTTAAGAGGTTTATAGAAAAGGGAAAAGTTGCAGGCGCAGCCATAGATGTTTATGAAATTGAACCAGCCAAAGAAAGTATTTTCTTTGATATGGAGGAAGTTATTTGTACACCACACCTAGGAGCATCAACGCTTGAAGCCCAGGAAAATGTTGCCCTTCAGGTAGCTGACCAAATGTCAGATTTTTTAACTACTGGTGCTGTTTCCAATGCTATCAATATGCCATCAATTAGCGCAAGTGAAGCACCAATTTTAAAACCCTTTACCAAGGTTGCAGAACAATTAGGATTATTTGTAGGGCAATTAATGCCATCTGATTATCATGAAATATCTATAGACTATGTGGGAGATGTTTCTAATTATAATTGTGCACCTATTACTTCAGCTGCAGTCGCAGGTATTTTAAACGCATCTTTTCCTGACATAAATATGGTTAGTGCACCATCAATTGCAAAGGATAAAGGAATTGCAATAACTGAAACAAAAAAAGATGAGTACAGTGCTTATGAGAGCTATATACGAATAACTTTGTTATCTAAAAATGATAGTTTTTCTATTGGAGGAACAACATTCTCAGATGGTAAGCCAAGGATCGTTCAAATTAATAAAATTAATTTAGAAGCAGAGTTAATGACAAATATGCTTTATGTTACAAATAATGACGTTCCTGGACTAATAGGAAGTTTAGGAAATATTCTAGGTGATGAAGGTATAAATATTGCGAGTTTTAATTTAGGAAGAACTGCTCCTTTAAAAGAAGCAATGGCTCTTATAGGAATCGATAATCCAGTCAATGATAAAGTTATTAGTGAGGTTAAGAAGCTTGAATCTGTCGTCCATGTAAAAAGTTTAAACTTTAATATTATATAAAAAAAGGGATAAAAATTGGCAAATGTAGCTGTTATAGGCTCTCAATGGGGAGATGAAGGGAAGGGTAAAATTGTTGATTGGCTCTCCAATAGATCTGACGTGGTGGTAAGGTTTCAAGGTGGTCATAATGCTGGCCATACACTGGTTATTGACGGAGTAACTTATAAATTAGCTCTTTTACCATCAGGTATAGTTAGAGGTGGTAAATTATCCGTAATAGGTAATGGAGTTGTTATAGATCCCTGGGCTTTGTCAAAAGAAATTAAATACATAACAGATTTAGGAATTCAAGTTACTCCAGATAATTTAAAGATTGCAGAAAATGCAACGCTAATTTTACCTTTGCACCAAAAACTTGACTCCTTGCGGGAAGGTAGTAGTAAAAATGTTAAAATTGGTACTACTAAAAGAGGAATAGGGCCTGCTTATGAAGATAAGGTTGGCAGAAGATCTATTCGATTGGCTGACTTATCTAACAAAGATTCTTTGATTAGTAAAATTGAAAGATTAGTTAATCATCATAATATAATTTTAAGAGGAATTGGTCACGAAGAGCTAGAATCAGAAATTGTTTATGAAGAATTAATATCTATTTCAAATGAGATTTTACCATATAAGGCAAGAGTTTCTTCGATTTTATCTGATGCAAGAAAAGCTGGAAAAAGAATTCTTTTTGAAGGTGCACAAGGAGTTATGCTTGACATTGACCATGGTACATATCCTTTTGTTACATCTTCAAATACCATTTCGCCAACGGCGCTTTCTGGTGTTGGACAAAATATCAAAGCTTTAAATTTTGTTCTTGGAATTACTAAAGCTTATACAACACGTGTTGGTGAAGGGCCTTTTCCAACTGAACAAGAAAATGAAATTGGAGAAGAGTTAGGCAAAAAGGGTCATGAGTTTGGTACAAATACCGGGAGAAAAAGAAGGTGTGGTTGGATTGATGCTGTTATGGTTAAACATGCGATAGAGGTAGGAGGAATAGACGGTATTGCCTTAACAAAGCTAGATGTTTTAGATGGATTTGAAACTATAAAAATTTGTACTGGCTACGAACTGGATGGTGAAAAAATTGATCACCTTCCTATTGCTTCTGAAGATCAATTTAAGGTTAAGCCAATATATGAGGATGTAAAAGGTTGGAGTAACTCAACCTATGGAGCAAGAAGCTGGAATGATCTCCCTGCAGAAGCTATAAAATATATTAAAAGACTAGAGGAACTTATAGGTTGTTCAGTCTCACTTTTATCAACTAGCCCAGAGCGAGAAGATACAATTTTAGTCAAAGATCCTTTCGAAGACTAAATTTTACTTGCTTAGATAAATAAACCATTATATCTAGATGAATGTCCAAGGGGTGCCGTTAGGCTGAGATGGAAATACCAATCCCTTTGAACCTGATCCGGTTAATTCCGGCGTAGGAATGGATTTCTCTACTGCCAAATATTAATCGTTTCTGCATAATTTAATTTGTAGGAGCAATTTAATGAAACATATTTTATTTATTTTTGTATTACTTTTTAATAGTAATATTTCGATCGCAGAGGAAATTAATCCTCAATCATCAATTGATGAAATAATTGTAACAGCTGAGTTTAATAGAGTTAGCTCTTATAATCTTTCCTCTAGTATTTCTATAATAAATGAAGATGATATTTTTAAAAGAAACGCCAATCATTTAGAAGATTTACTATTTATGACCCCAAATATAAACTACTCTACTGGTTCATCTAGGGGTAAGTTTATTCAAATACGTGGTATTGGTGAGAGAAGTGAATTTACTGAGCCAGTAAATTATTCTGTTGGTGTTATTATTGACGGAATAGACTTTACAGGAATTGCACTTGGGGCTTCTACATTTGATGTGAAGCAAGTAGAGGTTTTAAGAGGCCCTCAAGGAACACTTTACGGATCAAATGCTCTTGCCGGCCTTATTAATATAGTAAGTAATGACCCTGTAGAGGATTTTTATTCAGAATTATCTGGATCACTATCAGAGTTTGGTGGAAGAGATCTTAGTGCTATTGTCAGTGGATCAAATAATCAAGGTTACGGATATAGATTGGGTTTAAAGAACTCTCAAAGTGATGGTTATATAAATAATATTTATTTAAATAAGGATAATACCAATAATATTGACGAGACTATTGCAAGAGGAAAATTAACTAAAGAATCTAATAACTTAGATTTTACATTAAATATTATCTATGCCGACATTGATAATGGATATGATGCATTCAGTTTAGATAATACTAGAACTACATATTCAGATGAACCAGGTAACGATCGACAAGAGACTTTGGCAGCGTCTATCAAATTAGAGACAAAACTTAAGAATAATAATACTTTAGAACTTTTATTGAGTTATGCAGATTCTGAATTAGGTTATGCTTATGATGAAGATTGGAGTAATAAAGGAATTTGCATTAATACGGCTTGTGACTCTTCGATTTTTGGCTTTGATTGGTGGTACTCATCTTATGATAACTTTAATCGTGATAATAAAAATCATTCTATAGACTTAAGATTTATTTCAAATTCTAATAATTTTCCATGGGTTGTTGGTATTTATAGTAGAGACCAAGATATAAGTCTTATAAGGAGATATACTTATTTAGAGAATGATTTTAAAAGCTCATTTGATACCAGAAATTCAGCAATCTATGGTCAGTTTGAAAATAACATAACAAATAGTTTAAAATTTCATGCAGGCTTAAGATTCGAGGATAGAAAAGCTGATTATATCGATAATAATGGCCCTGCACCTGAAGGATTTTTTTGTATAGCAATTTATCCTAAACCAGAAAGCTGTCTTTTTAATAATGAGTATTCAAAATCCGAGAATTTTTGGGGTGGTAAAATCTCACTACAAAAACAAATAGATGAAAAGACAATGACTTATGTTCTATTATCAAGAGGCTATAAACCAGGTGGTGTTAATATTGATGGTAAAATTAATGAAGAAAATCTTAATTATGACTCTGAAACAATGTGGAACTATGAGCTAGGAATTAAATCAAACAGTTTGAACGATTCATTATTTATACAAGCATCAGTATTTTATCAGGACAGAGATGATGTTCAGACTAAACAAAGTCTTGTTACTTCTATTCAAAGTGGTATTGAAGGAGGGGATTGTCCTTGTACCTTTACCGATTACATAGGTAATGCTGCCTCTGGAAGTAATTATGGGATTGAATTGGAATTATTATGGCTGCCAAATAATAAAATAGAAATATTTTCATCTTTGGGCTTTCTTGAAACAGAATTTAAGAATTTTTTAAGCTATTCACATGTTAATGCCAACTCTTCAACTGGAGAGGGCTTTGATTTATCTGGAAGAGATCAATCCCATTCACCAAATTATCAATTTAATTTATCTTTGAATTATAATTTTAATAAAAATATTTTTATTAATTTAAATATTGAGTCAAAAGATGAGTTCTACTTTTCAGACAGACACAGCGCTAAATCAGATAATTATACACTATTAAATTTTTTAATTGGTTATAAAACTGATTCTTTCGAAGTTAATTTATTTGGAAAAAATCTCACTGATGAGGATTACCAAACCAGAGGGTTTGGAAGTTTTGGAAATGACCCAAGAAAATTTTATGTTACTGAGCCATATAGTCAGTATGCGGCTCCAAGAGTTTTTGGTATTAATGCTAAAAGGGTTTTTTAAAAAAGTATAAATGATATTATTAGAAGCCCTCGCTGTTTTTTTTGCAGTTTCTTATTTATTGCTTGCAATGAAGCAGAATATATTATGTTGGTATGCTGCATTTTTCAGTACCTTGATATACACTTATTTATATTGGGATGTTTCTCTATATATGGAGTCTATTCTTAATATTTATTATTTATTAATGGCTGTTTATGGTTGGATAACGTGGAATAATAAACAGTCCATTAATGATTTACCAATTAAAGAATGGGTCTTTAAAAAACATATTTTTTTAATTTTTTTAATTTTTCTATTTAGCTTAATATCTGGCTTGATACTTATTAATACAGATGCTGTTAGGCCCTATCTTGACTCATTTACTACTTGGGGATCTGTGTTTACGACTTATCTGGTAACTCAAAAAATCTTATCCAATTGGTTATATTGGATAATTATAAATTCTGTTGGAATTTTTCTAAATATTGATAAGGAGTTTTATTTAACTGCGTTATTATTGTTAAGTTATCAAATAATATCAATTTTTGGTTATATAAAATGGCGTAAAGAATATTATGAAAAAAAATCATGATTTAAAAAATTTAATTAAGAATAAAACAAATCTTAATCTCAATTTTGAAAAAATTGTATTTAAAAAATTTCGACAAGGTAAAGTAAATAAAAGTTTTTTATTCCATGATGATAATAAAGAAAAAAAGTATATTTTAAGAATTAACTCAAATAAAAGTAACTTATTTAACATAAATAGAAAACATGAAGCATTAATTTTAAAAAGTGTTGGTAAAGTAGGAATAGCGCCTAAAATTATTTTTTCTGATCCAAATTATAATTTTTTAATAACCGAATTTCTTGAGGGTTCATTTTTTTCAAAAGATAAGGTTACAAAAAATGATCTAGATTTAATGTATCAACTAATTAATAAGTATCAAAAAATTAATATTGATTTACCAAAATTCAATTACTTTGATCACATAAAAAAATATGAAAAAGTTATACTTGATCGATTAAAAATCACTATAAGTTTGAGAAAAAGATTAGATAACTTTTATCCGCTTTTAGAGGACTTTCAAAATCAAGACTGGTCTCCAGTATTATGTCATCATGATTTGAGTACCTCTAATATCATTAGGACATCTGAAGGAATAAAAATAATTGATTGGGAGTTTGCTGGTAATGGCTTTGCAAATTTTGATTATCATTCAGTAGGACTTTCTGAGAGTAACAAATTCTTAGAAGATTTAATTAATATACTAAGCCATCTCTGGGATTTAATTTATAAGAATTAAATATCAACGATATTTCTATCTTTCATACTTTTTTCAAGACTTTCCTTTATTTTTTCAAGAGCTCTTACTTCAATTTGCCTAACTCGTTCTCGGCTAATATCGTACTTAGAACTTAATTCCTCCAATGTAGAGGGGTCATCACTTAATCTTCTAGTTTGAATTATATCCAATTCTCTTTCATTGAGAACTTGAAGTGATTCATTAATTAGCTCTTTTCTTAGAGTATCTTCCTCTTGATTAGCAAAACTTTCCTCTTGATTTGGTTCATCAGCCACTAACCAATCCTGCCATTCAAGAGTTTGTTCAGTATCTGACTTAACCGGAGCATTAAGAGACGGATCTCCACCTGATAACCTTCTGTTCATATTTATAACTTCTTTTTCAGGCACATTAAGTTGATCAGATATTTTTTTTAAATTTTCAGGATTTAAATCACCATCTTCATATGCTTGAATTCTATTTTTAGCGCTCCTTAGGTTGAAGAATAATTTTTTTTGAACAGCTGTTGTTCCTATTTTCACCAAGGACCAAGAACGAAGAATGTATTCTTGCATAGCAGCCTTAATCCACCACATAGCATATGTAGTCAATCTAAAACCTTTTTCAGGATCAAATTTTTGAGCAGCCTGCATTAAACCAATATTACCTTCAGAGATAATATCTGTAATTGGAAGCCCATATCCTCTGTACCCCATAGCAATTTTCGCTACCAACCTTAAATGACTTGTCACAAGGGTATGTGCTGCATCAGTATCTTTATGGACTCTATACCTATTAGCTAAAGTGTATTCCTCATCCGCACTCAGCATTGGAAACTTTTTAATTTCCTCTAAGTAATTTTTAAGTCCGATTTCGCCTGATAAAACAGGAAGATTCATAGCATTCTCTCATTTGTTCATGATTATTATATGGTGATATTCTATTGGTATGTAAAGAGTACTTTTTAAAAAGATAAAACTATCTTTTGCATTGTATCTGGTGGTTCAGTTTCAAATTTAAGATTTTCTTTTGTTATGGGATGCTCAAAACCTAGTTTATAAGCATGTAAAGCTTGAGAATTTGATTGTTTTTCAATTAATATTTTAAAATTATTCTCTGTTTTGTTTATTCTTGTTTTATACCCATGTCCATAAAGAGGATCGCCTATAACAGGATGAGAGATATGATCCAAATGAACTCTTATTTGATGAGTTCTTCCGGTTTCTAAAATGCACTCTACTAGAGAGATATTACTTTCTTTATTCTTTTTTAATACTTTCCAGTGTGTAATAGCATTTCTAGAATTATGCTTTTCCTCGTTAAAAACTGCCATTTTTTTTCTATTTTTATCAGACCTACCAATAAAAGTAGAAATTTTACCAGAAGAGAATTTAGGAATACCCCAGACAATAGCTTTATAAGCTCTTATTAACTTTTTATCTTTTCCGTGATTTTTAAATTGTTCTGATAAACCATTATGAGACTTATCATTTTTAGCGATAACTAAAAGACCACTAGTATCTTTATCAAGCCTATGGACAATCCCTGGTCTTTTTTCACCTCCTATTCCTGACAGGCTATCACCACAATGATTTATTAAGGCATTTACAAGAGTCCTATTTGGATTTCCTGGGGCAGGGTGGACTACTAAACCTTTTTGCTTATTTATTACAATTAAATCAGAGTCTTCAAAAATTATTTCAAGATCAATTTTTTCACCTTTTGGTTTTGGATCTCTGGAGGGAGGTATAACTAAACTATATTCCTCATCTTCTTTTACTTTATGAGAGGGATCAGCTATTTTCCTCTCTTTTTGTGATAAGAGACCAGCAAGAATAAGATTTTTAATTCTAGTTCTACTTAAATCACTATTTTTCAAAGATAGGAATTGATCAATTCTTAAGTTAGAGAGATTTTTTTCTACTTTATATGTTAATATTTTTTTCAATGGACCTTCAAATGAATAAAAAATTTAAAACAAATAATAACTATATCTTTTTAAAATTTCTTGTCATCATTATAGGCGCAATATTAATAATAGGTTATTTTATTATTGTTTTGAGAATTTTATTTTTAAATTCTTAGAACCAATAGAGTAAAATTTTGACCACATTCTGATTCCAAATATCAATGAACCTAACCAGAGTATAAATTCTATCCAATTCGGATTACTGTTATATCCAAAAAATCCCTTTAAAAAGACACCGACCCCAACTTTGTCATGAAAAGTATGATAATATTTTCCCTTTGATTCATTATAAGAGTAAAATAATTTAATACTATTTTGATTTAATTCTTTTGTTGGTTCATAAATATTCCATACTCTTGAAATATTTGCTTTTTCAATTTTACCACTTTTTACAAAATACTCTTCTGCTTCATGAGTACCATACGCAACCATACCAGCGGCAAAAAAGACTAGGAGGAGTGTTGTATTTCTGAAGAAAACTCTTAAATCTACTTTTCTACCTTGAACAACAACTAAATAACCTAAAATAATTGCCAAGATCATTCCAGAGGAAAAACCAGAATAAGAGAAACTACCTGTATTTGTTACGCTTGCTATTAGAAATAGAGCAGTTTCAAATCCCTCTCTTAAAATAGCAAAAAAGACTAACAAAAATAATGCTAGTCCTGAACCGGCAATAGCAGTTTTTACAGATTTTTCAATTTCTTTCCTATTACTTACATGTTTGGCTAGCCAAAATATTACATAAAATAATATACCGGCTGTAATATACATAAATAATGCTTCAAATAATTTTTCATAAGATGTATTTCCTACATAACTATTAATGGAAGTTAATAAAAATCCAACGAAAATACTTGCTGCAATAGATGCTAGCACTCCATAACCCAATACCCTCTTTTCTTGAACTAGATCATTTTTATCCAAGACAGTATAAATAATACCAATGATTAGAGATGCTTCTAAGCACTCTCTAAACGTGATAATAAATTCATTCAATTTTCTTTCCTATACTAATATTGCATATCATTATCATTCCAATATACTAAATATAAAAAAAAGTAAATATATATCAAATTTCAGAGAAAAGTTTCATGTATAAAGATCGAAACTTTAAAAAATGGTCATTTCAAAATAGAAGATAATTATTTATTTTCAACTACTTAATAGATTCACAATCAAGAAGTAATTTATTTCATTTTTTAGCTGCGAATGATTATTAAATACATTATAAATGCGAATGATTATTATTAACAATAAAAATTTTTTCAAATTGGGGAAAAAACTATGATAAAAACTAAATCATATAAGTTTTTAGTTATTGCAATTATATTTAATCTATCAATGGTAGGTAATGTATTTGCACAATCTAATTCAGCTGATCCTGAAGAAATTATCGTAAAAGGTAAGGTACTTTATTCTGATCAGGTAACTGCTCTTAAAACTCCAGTTCCAATTATTGATGTCCCTCAGACACTTTCAATTGTTACTGATGAAGAAATACGTAAACAGGGCTTCAGAGATCTTGGCGATATTGTTCGTTACACTCCAGGTGTTAATACATCTCAAGGAGAAGGACATAGAGACTCCGTAGTCTTTAGAGGTGTGAGATCAACTGCTGACTTTTATCTAGATGGTGTAAGAGATGATGTTCAATATTACCGCTCACTTTACAATTTAGAACAAGTTGAAATTCTAAGAGGGCCTAATGCACTTCTATTCGGTAGAGGTGGAACAGGTGGTATTATCAACAGAGTGACAAAAAAAGCTGTCCTTGACGATGCTTTTGGCTCTTTTGATATGGGAGCTGATACTTTTGGTGCATTTGATTTTGCAGTGGACTATAACGTTCAAACTGGTGAAAATTCTGCATTAAGAATTAACTTTCACTCTGATACA